>Ga0315914_1000857_pt1 | contig 42299 bp, 21 predicted proteins | sample MpolenodulesMG_FD_203920 | JGI IMG/M metagenome (GOLD analysis project Ga0315914, IMG submission 203920) | Medicago polymorpha root nodule microbial communities from Los Angeles, California, United States - elongated nodules | ecosystem: Host-associated > Plants > Roots > Nodule | place: USA... | reverse complement strand
TATAAAAAGAGAGATATATATATATATATATATATATATATATATATATATATATATATATATATATATATTAACCTTCTGTCAAAAGAAAAATCCTTATGTTAACCACAAGTTTCGATATTTCCAAGAGCTATGGAAAGTTTTAGTTGAGTTCAGTCAAAATAGTTCATGCCAAAATAATAAAAGTGAGTCAAAAAAAAATCTAGCAATTAATAATTGTCGATGAAATGCTCTGGCAAGTAAAAATCCACAGAATCACTATGACCTGTATTTCCTATGATTCTCATCTCTCCACCAAAACCAGAGCACCCCCTGTTTTATAAATCCACCTTTTTACTAAGCCTGGACTATTGTTTTCCCAATGCCACATAATATTTATCAAATGACATCTACACCCTTTCCTTTCTACACATCATTTTCCAATACCACGTTTTCATTATTTTCTCAACCAAATACACCAAACCTATGCACAATTTCATAAAAATCTTACAAATTTCCACCCTCTCACAACCAATAATATCAATAAAATTATATTATTAAAAATATTAATAAATTAATTAAAAATATAACATGGCATTTCTGAAAATTATTCAAAAATTCAAGGGTAATCACTAATCCATTTTGCTACAAATATATGTCCCATAACATTCATTATTTTCACCTGTAAAACATAGTACTACACAACACAATACCTAGCTAGTATCAAATTCAAAACAATGCATATTCAAACTTGTCACTCAATTAAGAGACTTCCATTAACATGGAACATTCCAAAAACCATCAATCACCGACCACATCGCCACCTATTACCACCACCAAAATCCACCGTCACCACCATACCACCACCACTAAAAACCTCAAAAACTCACTCAATGCCACCAGAAAAGCTAGAAATTTTCAAGTCACTAGAAAACTGGGCTTCTGAGTCTGTTTTACCACTACTAAAGCCTGTGGAACAATGCTGGCAGCCACAGAATTTTCTCCCTGATCCTTCATTGCCATTTGATGAATTTACTGATCAGGTGAAGGTCCTTCGTGATCGCACGAAGGACCTTCCTGATGAGTATTTTGTTGTGTTGGTGGGTGATATGGTGACGGAAGATGCGCTTCCGACGTATCAGAGTATGATTAATGGTCTTGATGGTGTTGGTGATGAGATTGGTGCCAGTCCAAGCCCGTGGGCCGTTTGGACACGGGCTTGGACTGCTGAAGAAAATAGACATGGGGATTTGCTTAGGACTTATTTGTATCTTTCTGGAAGAGTTGATATGGAGATGATTGAGAAAACTGTTCAGTATCTCATTGGAGCTGGCATGGTGAGTTTTTCTTCTATTTTTCTTAATTTTATTTAATATTTTGAAGAATTTATTGTGTACATTTTATTGCAATCTAGGATGCTTAAAAAAATAATTAGATAAATTGGTTAGCTAAATTAATCATATTATTAATTGAAGTGATTGATGGTAGTAGGAGTGTTTAGGTGGATCATATTTAAATAAATAAAGTGATATTAATGAAAATTTTGTCTTGGCATTTTAAATAAAAAAAATAGAATTAAAAAAAATTTTAAAATGCAATTTATAAGAAAAACACAGAATGTAGTTAGTTAATACTATGCATATTATGTGTATTGTAATTAATTTGTGTCTTTGCTTTTTTACTCTTAATATGTTGCTTTGCTTTCCATTAGTATCAGATCATATAATTGAAAAATAAATCTATGATAGAGAAATTATGTTTACATATCTATCTAAATAGATTCCTCTGTTTGTGTTTAATCACATATCCTGTCATTTGAGCACAGAATGCTCTTTTTTTTTTTTTGAACCGAAACATAATGTTCTGTTTTGAAATAATATTAGTGAAATAGTTTTGTACAAAATTTAATCATTAACCCCGTCACTTTTATGTTACATGAAAAAACTGCTGAAATTTTTCTTTTAAGTAGTATGTTATTATTATATAAACCAGAAATAATTGATGTTTCACAATACATTTAGTGTGTGTGAGTTTAAAACACATAATAGATTTTTTATGTGTTACGGTTTTTTTTAGTAGCATTATTTTTTACTTTCTAGCTAAATGGATTAATTCTAAAGTTGAAAATAATGTCTAAATTGAATTTTGTTTGCATTGGGCAGGACCCCGGGACAGAAAACAACCCATACTTGGGATTTGTATACACATCATTCCAAGAGCGAGCAACATTTGTATCACACGGAAACACGGCTCGCTTAGCCAAAGAAGGCGGCGATCCAGTGCTTGCGCGCATATGTGGTACCATCGCAGCCGATGAAAAGCGTCACGAGAATGCATACTCAAAAATCGTCGAGAAGCTTCTAGAAGTGGACCCAACAGGAGCAATGCTAGCCATTGGTGATATGATGGAGAAAAAAATCACAATGCCGGCACACCTTATGTATGATGGACAAGACCCCAAGCTATTCGAGCACTTCGCGGCCGTGGCCCAGCGCACCGGAGTTTACACGGCCAACGATTACGCTGATATTTTGGAGTTTTTAATCGAACGGTGGAGATTGGAGAAGCTTGAAGGATTAACGGGTGAGGGAAAAAGGGCGCAGGATTTTGTGTGTGGATTAGCACCTAGGATTAGAAGGTTGCAAGAAAGGGCCGATGCACGTGCTCGTAAGATGAAACCACATGGGGTCAAGTTTAGTTGGATTTTTAATAATGAGGTTGTTTTGTGAGTTTATTTTTGTTTTAAGTTGAGACTAGAGATTAAGAGCTAGGGTTACAACAAGTCAATAACTAATCTTGATACTAAACAAGGAACTTTGGTAGTGGGAGTGGAGAGTATGATGCTAGAAGAATGAACAATATGTATTTTGAGTCTAAGAGGACATGGATGTGTGCATAGATGTTGTTACTTGTTTGTGTGGATGAGAAATAGTTGGGACTTTTGGTGTGTAACGTTTTTCTTGCATTATGCATGCTATTTATTTGAAATAATAGATAAAATATCTTATATTATAAGAATATTTTCAATCAATTTTTTTTTAAGAACAATTGTTAGTAATTAGTTGTTAGATTAATAATTACTCACTCTTCTGAGTTTGAGCTCAGAACATTTACTCCATTAAGCAGAAATATTTGACGAATGTTTTACAAATTTTGAAATTACAAAAATATTTAGATATTTTTAATGAGATTATTAAAATTTAAATCATAACACAATTCTTCAAAGTTAAGTAATAAATGAAAGTGGAAAAGTGCATTTGACCCTTTACTTTTCATGTTGTGCGAGGATACTTCATCTTTTTGCCTCTCATAAATGTTTTTATATTATTTTGTTTCTATTTCATAAAATTGTTGTTTTTTTAAATTCTTTTTTACTCAAACTTTATAAGTTTGATAATCTGATAATTTAAGACTGAGCCTCTAATAGCAAAACAAAGATCTGTCCATTCAAAATGGGCTGATGAACTCCAATATGACGAAAAGGAAAGGAGGTTTTTGTTTCGACTATTACTTTTTTCATCCTACTTATTTCTTGTGCGCCCTATTTTTCTTTGAAAATGATTTTTGGATTTTAGAATCTGAACTGAGTTTTTCCTTTGTCATGGGTTGAAAAAAAATGAGTTTTTCACCAATTCGGATTTTATAATCCGAAAACCGCAAAATATAGGGCGCGTTTAATGCTTTTTTTGGATTATATAATCTGAACATCCCCTAAACACCTTTATTTAAGGGAAAAACAATTCATATTATATAATCCTAACTGTATTAATCTTCCTAACTCTCATAATTCTGTTTTAGGTCATTGTTAGTTGTTCTCAATAAAAAAACAATATTCGTCTATTTGATCGGATTGCTTTGAAACTTGGCCATAAAATTAGGAAAAAAAATCAAGGGACTTCTTACAGAACTTCACCACACAAAATCCAAAATTTCATCGTTTAGACCTATTTTTTATTTTTCATATTCTCAGAAAAATATGAAAAATTTTCCATATGTTTTATTTGATTTTTAGAATTTTAGGGTGGTATTTTTTAAATATTTTTTGATTTTATTTGACATGTTTTAACATTTTTTTCCTTGTTTTTTTGTTGTTTATAAAAGCAAAGTTCAAACCTACTGAAATGGGAGAGATGTTGATTGCTGCTTATATATAAGCATATTTCTGATTATAAAATTCGAATTAGTGAAAACTCATTTCAGATTATATAATCCAAAAATCTCATGGGGATTTTGGTAAAAAAAAAAAGGGCGCGCGAGAAATGGTTAGGGTGGGTAAAGTAATGGAGGACGAGTTCATCTATATATGCAGAAGCCTATGACGAAGGAAAAATGTTGATTACTGCTTATATATAAGCATATTTCAGATTATAAAATTCGAATTAGTGAAAACTCGTTTCAGATTATCTCATGGGGATTTTGGTAAAAAAAAAAGCCGCGCGAGAAATGGGTAGGGTGGGAAAAGTAATGGAGGAGGAGTTCATCTGTATAAGCAGAAGCCTATGACGAAGGAAAAATAAAGCTTGAATCAAGTGGCTATTAGTAAAGAAAGTATGTCTCTAAATTCAAAGAGGGGAGTTTGAATCCGAATCAAATTTTATTTCTGAATATTTCCCAAGATTCATCGCTATTTCAAATCAATTAAAAAGAAATGATGAGAAGTTAGAAAATGCGAGATTTATGGAGAAAATACTATTCTTATTAGATCTTGAATTTGAGCATATTGTTGTGACAATATAGGACACCAAAAATTTAGGGACCATGACAATAGAGAAACTTCAAGGGTCATTGCAAGCTTATAAAGAGAAACATAAGAAGAAGAAAGAGGTCATCGGCAAACTCTTAAAGATGTAACTGAAAGAGAAGGAAGAGAGTCAAAGAGACTACAGAAGCCAACATAGTCGAGGTAGACGTCAAGGACAAGGCCGATGACAATTTGGACGTGACAATAGTGGAATAAGCTCAAATCAACTAGCGATAGTTATGAGAAAGGAGAATCCTCAACAAGAGGATGTGGAAGATGATTCTCACACACTAGGTATGACAAACCTCAAATTCAATGCTATAACTATCAGAAGTTTGGCCATTACACTTCATATTGTAGATTTTCCAAGAAAAGGATGAGAAGTTTGAAACGGTGTTGTTGCCACATGGACGTAATGAAAGAAGCTAAGAGAGTTCATGGCACCTTGACATTGGTGCAAGAAACCATAAGTGGAAATGTCTCATGGTACCTTGGCATTGGTGCAAGAAACCATAAGTGGAAATATTAAAAAAAATCAGAATTAATCGTATGTAGCGCTTTTGATTGAAAGTGCTATAAATGAATCAACCTTAAATAACGCTTGTATATTAAGAAAAGCGTTATTTATTAATATATTTCATTAAGCCGAGTGGGAAAGTAGGTCCTCTGTTCGATTCCCTGCATCACCACAACTCTTTGTCACGACTACCTCTCTCTATCTCTCACGGCAACCTCTCTTGGCTCTCTCCCTCATTGCTCTCTTTCTTTCTCTCCTGTGATTCTTTCACCAGGTGTCTCTCTCTCATGCTAATTTTTTGTTGATTTTTTATATGGATTTTATTTGTTGTCCATTGTGATTTAGTTCGTTGTTTTAGTTGTGTTTGAATTGGAATTTTAGGTCTAATTTTGGAATGGGCTTTTTGAAATTATTGGTTTTCTTGGAACTGGTTTAGGGGCCATACAAGACCCCAAATTGTAGAAAATTTGTGTAGGTATAAGAGAGAGAAGAGAGTAAATTGAACATCTGCAATTGGTATACCCTGTTAGTAAAATGTGCATATCTTTTAATATTTATAACCCAAAACAAAAATCATATTTATATTCTACACATTCTAAGCTTTCTAGGGAAATCCCGGTAACTCGATTCAGACATTGTGTTATATTTTAATTAGAATATTCAAAATTAAAGTCTGGCTACGAACAAAACTGAATTTGAGGAGCTTGGTAGAATTGTATGCACATAAGGTATTTGATTTATATATATAAATTTTATGATTTGTTCATATATGTCTGTTTGTGTTAGTCATATGTGAGATTGAATATGTTAGATAGACCTTGTTTGGATAAATAACAACTTAACCAAGAGCTTATGTTATAAGTTTTTTTGTGTCATATAAGTGTTTATATATAAGCTATTTTTAATATAGAAGATAAGATAAAGTTTGGTTTTATAATAGTTATATGTTATTTTTCATAAGCTTTCTTAGAGAGCTTATCGATATAAGTTGAAAATAGTTTATGGATATAAGTTGTTTCCACTCTTCCAAAGGGTATATATATGTCATTTTATCAAACTAGCGCTTAGTAAAGCTTGTCAAGATATCAAACTAGCACTTAGTAAAGTTTGTCAAGAATGAAGAGGAATAATCATGAAATATATATTTGCCACTCAAAATGAAATAAAACTGTCTAGATACAATATAGGGGAGAACCATTGACTATGTTCAGAAGAAATGAAGAAAATGACTATGATTCTGACAATGAGGAAACCGACTCCCATAATGATGAAAACAACTCTCCTAAAAATGGGACCACGCTTGAGATAAATGTTATGAAGTACGTGATCCGCGCAAGAGATAGAGGAGTAAAATATGAGGTTGATCAACAATTTGTTTAGAATTAAATTATATATGTTTTCTTTCTTTTAGATTTACCAACAATTGTTTGATAAAATTGTTAGGTGTCATAGAATGATTTTAGTCAACCAATTGGGCCTAACATTGCATTGTTAGCAAGTTTCGTTGGTGCTGTTGTACATACACACATTCCAATCACCTGTGATTATTGGAGCCCCGCAAACAAATAAATGGATCTCCCTAAAGACTTTTTTTTAAAGGAAATACAAGTATCATATTGTTGTTGACGTTTATTGGCATATAAATGCTTTTGCTCGTACATTTTTTTCTCATTATTTTGTTGTTTTTTCCTTAATGTTGAAGATACACGTAAGAAATATGTACTTCAACTTGCTGGGAAATTACATAGATGTTTTCGATCTTTTTTAACAAAAAATCATCTTAAAGATGCCAATGGAAATTTTAAAGATCGTCCACAACTCTACGAAGGTTTGATATCTCTAGAGGAATGAGAAGCTTTTGTAGCTATACGGAAAACTGAAAAATTCCAAGTTAGAATAATTTATTGACAAGTTTTTTTTTATGATATATATATATATATATATATATATATATATATATATATATTAATTTGAATACCATGTTATGATATAATTGATTGCTACTTACTTGTATAGGAAAAATCCAAGAAGAATGGTGTCAGTTCATGATCATCATAAAAGTTATATGATATTTTTATGATAAGGTGAGTTTCATGTTACAAAATATATTTGCTAGAAGTGGTAGTGGTTCTAATCTACATTATAGTCTTGCTTTAATTTTTTATGAATAGTGTTGGAACATAGAGGGTTTTTCATATATGTTAAGAGGCAAAAGAGGGTGTGTTGATATATATTAAGATGAGTCTTCGCCATTGAGCCAAATGTTTGGTTTTCTATTTGGAAAATGAAATAGGGATTGAATCCTTGTTCTTAGATGGTTGTTTCACATGTTTTCTTTATTTTTTAAATCAAAAAAACGTGTAAACTACTCTCGACTTTCGTACTCATGAGGACTCTCTTTGCTTTAAATTTTCATCTAATAAAGTATTGTTTCTTATTGCTTAATGTGTTTTCTGCTATATATTCAAGTATCGAAATTTGGAAATGAATAATGATCTACTTGCTTCTTATGGATAAAAATGTTAAGACGACCGCTGAAGATTGCATGCTACCATAGAGAGTTATATATAACATAAAAGTTAAAAATGTATAGCCTCTAACAAACGAAGTTATATTTAGTTAACATAAATATTAAAATCTTCTATGGTAGCATGCAATCTTCAACTGTCTTCTTGGTCGTCTCAATATTTTTATCGATAAGAAGCAGGTAGATCATTATTCATTTTCAAATTTTTGTACCTGAATATATAGCAAAAAACACATTAAGCAACAAACAACAATACTGGAAAGTCAAACCAAATAGTACTCATGAGTACAAAGGCCGAGAGTAGTTCACGCATTTGATTGATTTAAAAAATAAAGAACACAAGTGAAACAACCATCAAAGAACAAGGATTCAATGATTTCATTTCATGTTTCATTTTCTAAATAGAAAACCAAACACTTGGGGCTGAGACTCATCTTAATATACATCAACACACCCTCTTATACTTCTTAACATATATAAAAAACCCTCTATGTTCCAACACTATTCATAAAAAATTAAAGCAAGACTATAATGTATATTATAACCACTACCACTTCTAATAAATATATTGAGTAACATGAAACTCACCTTATCATAAAAATATCATATAACTCTTAGGCTGATCATGAGTTGACACCATTCTTCTTGGATTTTTCCAGTACAAGCAAGTAGCATTCGATTATATCATAACATGGTATTCGAATTATATATATATATATATATATATATATATATATATATATATATATATATATATATATATATCATAATAAACACTTGTCAAAAAATTATTCTAACTTAAAATTTTTCAGATTTCCATTCCTCCAGAGATATCAGGTCTTAGTAAAGTTGTGGACGATCTTTAAAATTTCCATTGGCATCTTTAAGATGATTTTTTATTAAAAATGATTGAAAACATCTATGTAATATCCCGACAAGTTGAAATACATATTTCTTGCGTGTATCATCAACATTAAGGAAAAAAAATCTATAAAATAATGAAAAATATTACGAGTAAAAGCATTTATATGCCAACAAACGTCAACAACAATATGATACTTGTATTTCCTTAAAAACAAAGTCTTTAGGGAGACCATTGATTTGTTTGCACGGCTCCAACAATCACAGGTGATAGGAATGTGTGTACGACAAAAGCACCAATGAAGTTTGCAAACATTGTAGCGTTATACCCAATTGGTTGACCAAAATCATTCCATGACACCTAATAATTTTATCAAACAATTGTAGGTAAGTCGAGAAGAAAGAAAACATATATAAATAAATTCTAAAAAATTGCCGATCAACCTCTCCTGCGTGGATCACGTACTTCATAACAACTATCCCAAGCGTGATCTCATGTTTAGGAGAGTTTTTTCATCAATATGGGAGTCAGTTTCCTTATTGTCAGGATCATAGTCATTTTCTTCATTTCTTCCGAGCATTGTATCTAGACAATTTTATTTCATTTTGAGTGGTAAATATATATTTCATGATTATTCCTCTTAATTCTTGACAAGCTTTAGTAAGCGCTAGTTTGGTAAAATGACATATATACTTTGAAAGAGCTTATGGAAACAACTTATATACATAAACTATTTTGAACTTGTATCCATAACCTCTCTAGGAAAGATTATGAAAAATAACCTTTAGCAAATATAAAACCAAACTTTATTTTATCTTTTATAAAAAAAATAGCTTATACATAAAACTTATATGATAAAAAAAACTTATATAGCATAAGCGCTTGGTTAAGTTGTTGTTTATACAAACAAGGTCTAACTAACATATTCATTCTCAGATATCACAAACACAAACACACATATATGAACAAACATAAAATTTATAGGGTTTTGCTAGAAGCCACCCATGAAGGTGTCTTTTAACAACCCACACCTTAAGGTGTGATTTCCACTTTTTAGTTATAATTTTGCTAAAAGACACCTTCATAAAAATTAGTTGGTGTCTTTTAACAAATGCTCATATAATAACTTGCTAAAAGACACATTCATAAACGGTGTCTTCAAGCAAAACCCAAATTTATATATATGAATAATCAAATACCGTTTGTGCATACAATGCTACCAAATCAGTCCCAAAATTCAGTTTTGTTAGTAATCACACTTTAACTTTGTGTATTTAATTAAAATATCAAACAATGCCCAAATCTAGTAAACAAACATTCCCTGGAAAGCTTAGAATATGCAGAATATAAATATGATTTTTGTTTTGAGTTATAAATATCCATTTATTTCAGTTTGGCTAGAGAATACATACATGTCCAGAAGCAAGACATAAACTTTTACCTAACTTGCATATAGGATTTCTCCGTATCCTGTAGCAAATTTTGTCTTATTTCTAATGGTCTAAGTTTCGCTCAATATTGATCTCTATACTAAAAGATATGCAAGGGTATACCAATTACGGGTTGCTGAATTTTACTCTCAGTCTTTCACTAATACCTACACAAATTTTCTACACCCTTGGGTCTTGTATGACCCCTACCTTGTTCCAAGAAAACCAATAATTTTAAAAAGCACATTCCAAAATTAGTTCTAAAATTCCACTTCAAACACAACAAAAACAATGAACAACAATCAACAAAAAGAAAATTGATTAAATCACAACGGACAACAAATAAAATCCATAACGAAAATCAACAAAAAATTAGCATGAGAGAGATACCTGGAAAAAGAATCACAGGAGAGAAAGAAAGAGAGCTGTGAGGGAGTGAGCCAAGAGAGGTTGTCGTTAGAGATAGCGTGAGAGAGAGGGGTTGTCGTGACGGAGAGAAAAAGAGAGAGTTATGGTGATGGAAGGGGGATTATGATTTAGGGTTTGGAGTGAGCTATGGTGATGGAAGGGAGATTGCCGTGAGAGAGAGTTTATGGATATGTTATTTTGGAAAAGTAGTGGGTCTCCATGGTTTTTTGGTGCGCATGATATGATAAAGACAAGAAAAGATAATGAAATGGATAAGAATAGAAAATGATAGTTACATTATAAGCACATATCATATCATATCATGCCTTTGGCGGACAAAGATGATAACATTATTTGGAAGACCACTTGATGCAAAATTAGCCTTTCACAATCCTATGATAGCATTTCATTTTCAATAGTTACATATAATTTTTCAATCAACATTTTTTTTCTTTTCAATTAACAAATTCAGTTTTTTTTATTCGATTGTTACAGAAACTTTTCCAATCAACATCAATCGTAAAACACATGGAAGATGAACAGATAGCGGAAATAGTAAAAAAAAAAAAAAAGCAGTAGTAGGGAATCAATTCATGAAATAGAAACACAATCAAAGGATTAAAAAGCAATAATCAAACAAAGAAATAGGAACACAGGGAAAAAGTTACGAATATCAATTGATGAAAGAAAAAGATTGAGAGAAAACACTACTTGAAGGTAGATAGAGAGAGAGGGAGAGAGAGGACCTGGGACTGGGAGAGGGAGGTGGAGAAGAGAGTACTCGAGAAGCAGCAAGGTTTAAGGCGCTTGAGTTGTGACCAGAGAAAAAAATGATAGGCTGTGAAATTGATTTACTATTAGGTTGTTAACCTACCAAAAATTAAGGAAAAAAATCAAGAAAGGCTGAAAAGGATAGGATTAGAAATAGGTTTAATTTATCATTTTTTATTGATGCACCAAACAGTAGATTGAATCGTATCATATCCTATCACCCTATCATATGAACCAAACAGGATATAACATGTTTTTGTTACCGCACAATGATTTTCTTAACAAAAATGAAAAAAAGTAAAAAATATATTAGGAAGCGAACATGTTAGTGCACATCATTTTTTTTTAATAAAAAAAAATGAACAAATAGGAAATCTATTACGCATGGGTTCAAACTAGGGACCCGAAGGATAATGTGCAACTGCTTGCTGCTTTCATAAGAGCAATGATATTTGTACATCCATTTATTAACAACTTTGGTGACAACCTTGTTTTTCTCTCTTTCTATTGGTTAAAAACAATGGAGAGAGAAAAAGGAAGAGAGAGAATAATAACATCATGTGAGTATGAAAGAGAAAGTTGTCAAAAAATTGTAAAAAAATGGTTGTACAAATATCATTTCTCCTTTCATAAATAGCGCTTTTCTTAATATATAGGCGCTATTCATGGTTGATTCATTTATAGCACTTCCATCAAAAGCGCTATATACGATTAGGGAAATGCTTAAGATATTGAGAAATGATGGAGCGACAATTTCACGAAAGCTTTGTAGCGTTATACAATATAAAGTCCGCTATCCCACTACCCTGTTTTTGCCGACCAGCATGAGATGTGATTGGTTCCACAGTAGTTCGTGAGAAGTTCGTGATAAAAAGTCTCGGACAAATAGCATTGCTGATACCATTAATCCTGATTTTTTTTAATATTTATTATTTGTATTGAACCTATGCTGGCGCTTTTTGAACAAAACGCTATATAAGCTTAGTATCATAGAAAACATTTTTTTATAAAAAAAGCGCTACCTAAACCTTCTGTGTTTTGATTTATAGCGCTTTCACTTCTAGTAAAGGGACGCTGTATTTCCCCAATTTTTGTAGTATTGTATTGAAAAAAATCAATCCATTGATAATTGTTTCTTTTAACTGCTCTCTATTCGTCTTGTTACACTATTCTCCTAATTTCGACTTTTGATAATATACTTGATAATACTTTTCCAAGATTCGTATAATCCAATACAGGGCCGGCCCATAGCCCGTCGAGGCTGGGCTATGCCACCAGGCCTCCCATTTTTTGGGTCCCAAAATAATTTTTTTTTTATATGTAAGATACTAAAATAATGGTTATATACATATTAAAAGCAAATAATATCAATTTGTTCAGAATGCTTTAGTGGCGTGGGTACCTTTGGTTGAGTGTGTGATCATGTGTTCAAATTCCACCAAGGTGTGGTTTTCTAATTTTTTTTTTAAAATGACTTATTTATTTTTTTCAAGGCCCAAAATTTAAATTTATTTGTATCATTTATAAAACTAAAACTGGGCCTATGAATTTGTTAAGACGCCCTGATCCAATATTATGTCTATCTATAGTAAGTTATTGGAAAACACTAGTTTTGAATAATACCTTCTTCTGTGTATACATGCCACTCCCTACCTTAGGTTTCATTTAAAAACAAAGAAAAACAATCTTCTTTTCGATTGCTTAATTCTGTATTAACGATGCCTATGTTTCAATTATAATCAAGCATTACTATTCTCCATGAAGTCAAAAAAAATTCACCGTAGCGTGCCATAAATTTGTTTAATGGTTGCTTTCATACACTTTTTTCTTTTATCTGAGCTGACAGGATCAACATTTTGTCCACAATGTTTTCCTTCTAACCTCCAACAAGAAAGCAAGTGTCCAACCTTAATCATTGGTCGTGATAATACTTATTTCCCTTTCGGCTAGCACTAGTTCATGTAACCCCTCAATACTTTTTTAGCTGTCCATAATTTTTTTGGTAAACCAAAAGTATCATTCGCGCGTGCAACTGCGAAGATCTATTTAATGGGTTGATCTCTTCTAACAAATGTTTTTCCATACACACGTACTATGAATCAAATCATGAACCAAATAGTTAAGGGACCCAAGTGTCTACTCCTTGTGCCACACTATGTTGGTATCTTCCTAGTTTTTATTAATAAAAAATTGTTCTATTTAACTGATATTTACAAATTTTAAAGCTTACATTAACAATTTCTTGCATCAAGTATACACTTGTAAATTATTTAAACAGAATTCACCGAGTGCAGAATTTACAGAAGAGCAGAATTTTACATTTACATTTAATGGGTGAGTAAACCAATAAAAAATAACGATATGTATTTAGAATTTGATCATTAATTTTTTTTTTTAATTTGTGCAAAACATTATTAAAAGATACGTAAATATAGAACATAAGGAATATTATTAAGGAATGTGGAGAAGAATAAACCTCAACTACTACTTTTTGTGCCATATAGTCACACCCTTCTATTACACACAAAGTTACAACCCTTTTGGTTTTGGCTTTTGAAATGTTGGCTTTACACAAGTCAATCTTCTCCGCAAACAGTGTGAAAAACCATCTTATATAATGGTGGTCGGTGCTGACACAATTATGGGAGAACTTTGAATCTTTGCCAATGTATGTGCTACTATGATGAATTCCAACATGGTTTAGTGTACATATCATAGTTTGGAACTTGGATAATACTTACTTTTCTTTTTCTTTTTTTCAATTCATTGATTCTTCTTTCAAGTTGTATTTTTTTTCTCAGTCTTCACAAGCCAAGAAATATGTAGTATATGAGAGTTATTGGCAAGGAAATTAACATGCCAAAGATTACCCTGCAAGCGAAAATAAAAAGATTTTTTTTAATCTATTTATGTACCATACATGTAAATTAAATATGCAAATTAACACTAGCTTAACTTTATGAATCATTAGAAATGTGGCCTCTATGCATGTAGGTTTCAAATGGTGGATCAAATCAAGTTTTGCAAAGATGTTTATGGTTATTAGTTCTATGGTGCATAAGTGATGTATAGGTGTCATGTTGTACCATATACAAATTTGTTTCCACAAATAGATCAATAAGATCCACAACTAGATTAATTGAGATATTAAATGTTATAAAGACATTGTTTAAAGAAATATACAAGTTTTATTTTTGTTTCTTTAAACAAAGGTCATGTTAACTTGTGTCATTAGGACACAAGTTAAGGAGATTAAAATGGAGGTAAAAAATACAGGAAGTTATATATTTAAAAATATAATTTTTGAAACTTTTAAGATATTGAATGCATAATTTTTAACAAAAACTTCTATATTTAGTTTCTTAACTTATGTCTCAAGGACACGAATTAACATTTCCCTTTAAACAATACTTTAACTTAAAACATTTGTTATTAACACTTTTCTTGATTTAACTTCAAACAAAAATTGAACATGCTTTAACAAAAAATTAATTGTGCACCTTATAATTAGTCTATGTTTAAAGCATCAAAACTATTGTCTACTAGTAATGATTACATGTTAATAAGGCATAAGGGTTAGAATTTTGCTAGAAGATCGTCACGAAAAGGCATACTAATGGCCATTTTCAAACAGCATTATATGCATAATTATGTTTGCCAAATTATAAATGCTTGGTTGTTGTAGACATTAATAGGTTTGATAGATTCGGTATCCTAGCAAGGGCTGCATAATAATTAATCAACTTGTTAAGTGGGGTGATTAAAAGTTCAATAGATGCGTGTGATGTTAACACGCTTTCCGTTGTTTTCCCATCTTTTCTTCTTCTTCTGAGCACTTTATCCTTCAAACAATCTTTTGAAATGAAATAGCCCTACCCGTATAAAGATGGGTAGTGTTAACTTGTGTCCTTAGAGCACATGTTAAGAAATCTAAAAAAAGAAATGTTCTCTAAAATTTTGTGCATTCAATTCATTAAAAGGTTAAATATTAAATATAATACACACATTCCAATAAACTATTTCCATCTTTGATTCATTAACTTGTGCCTTAAGGGTAAATATTAAATTTTGTGCATTCAATTCATTAAAAGGTTAAATATTAAATATAATACACATATTCTTATAAACTATTTTCACCTTGTGCGAGATAAATCTCTCTTGATGTTTAATATAATCTCATTTTAATTTCTTAAAAAAAAAATTCTTTTGAGACATTACAGAGAATTAAATATGAACACCTCTTTTAAAAGAAATTTGAATTTGAATTCGTCACATTGTGAAAATCTAATTATTTCAGCTGTACCTAACTCTTGTTGGTTTTTTCGGCACATATTAATGTAAGTAAATTAGATAGTAAAACTTTCAATGCACAATCAATTTTATACTTAAATCAAAAGCAAATAAGATTGTCCTATAATTAAATTTTAGAAACTTACCCGGTGCTCAAAATATCAGGATGCAGACCATATTCCCTTGCAAATACAAATGGCACTATTCCTTGTGGAAGAGCAGCCTGAGAAGCAAGTGAATTGAAGTCAAGCCTAATTAAGTACAAACATATATACAACTATTTTAGCTCCCTCTATTATAGAAGAAGCATACACACATTTTTGATACAAAATACTTAATTTCCATGTGCTACATGTGTCTATACAGATATGAATTCATTCCACAAACATGCATAACAAAAGTACCTGTACAATTGCAGTATGCAGTTTTTTTCCTCTCAATCCAACGACAATGGAGGATAATGACATTACAAGAGGCCCAAAGAGAAATCTAATGGCCATTCCCATGGCTGCTCTTTTGGTACCACAAGCAATGATACGAGGCTGAAGAGCCATGAAAAGCCCTGCATAGATTCAATTTCAAATGAGTATCTATCTTTGTATATAATTTATATAGATATAGTAACCATTTTGGTACTCATATATGAACAACATATAGCAAATTTATCACTTTCATTTCACTTTATCCCATTTTCAATCAATAATATATCATCGGAGAAATGCTAACAAGTGCTTCTGAGACACTCTTTAAGGATCTTTAATGGTAAATTTTCTTGTAAATTTGTGTATTCAATGCATTAGAGAATTTGTAATATTTTACTTTTTGAAAGAATAACATCTAAAGATATGAAATCCACTTGGGTCAGCCTGATGCTATTGACTTGGGACCTGGAAGTGTGCTCTTTCTCTAGGTCTCAGGTTCGATTATCTCCGGTGCTAATTTTGGTGGGATAATTTAGCTTCTTCAAAAAAATATCTAAAGACATGACATTTATTTTCTTTGGTTGTCACAAACACCTTGGTACAAGACAATGCATGTTCTTTCTTTATCTCTTGCTCCTTTCTATTCCTTCATATTGTGATATTAGGTTTGTGAATTTGTAATGTACAACTTTCTTATATATGCAAAAAATAGCACCATGTGTAAAAGTGGGTGTATGTCTGTCTTATATATAAACATTATTAAATGATCATATATATGTCTATATATTTGTAGTAAATGTAGTTATGCACCTAAGCTAAACATTGCCATCCCAAGACCTGCATCAGATATGATCTTGATAGATGATTTGATCAAACTGGGCATTTCTATATTCCATCTGCAAATACACATCATAAGATATATGAAAATGTTCTGCTAAAAAAATATATATGAAAAAGTGCATACTACAAAATATAGTATAAAACTTCCCTCAAAAAAGAAATATAGCATGCATCTATACATGAAAAATTCTTTTATGAATATAAATTTAGAATATGACAAAATAGTTATCACTAGTGCTATCAAACAGTCAAAACCGTTGGTTGAAGATCAATGGATCAAATTCTAAATTGTTTTTAGACACTAACACCTCATGTTAAAGCAGGGCTAGCCAAACAAATTAAGAGGCATCTTTAATGTGATCTTTAAAAATATATTTTTTAACAAAATATTTATATAAAATAAATTTTTGTGGAGACTAAAATTTGAATTACCAAGAGTAATTGAGGTCTTTTTGGTAATCAGTTCAGATATGCAAATGTCTATAATTTATCTGTCATATAATATACTTATAACCAAATAATTTTTTTATGGACTTTTTTTACCTAAAATTTTGAGGCCTAAAACCTTTACTTGGGTTGCTTGGCCCTTAGGTCGATCCTGTATTAAAGACGTGCACGACACATACATATGTAGTTACATTCATTCACTTTTATTTTTAAAAATATTATTAATTTGTATATGTGAGAGCCGTGTTCGATGTTCATGTCTATGTTATTGCTTGATAGATTATATTTGGGGATCTATTCACTTTTGATAATGTTTCAGAATATCACTTACTTGAAGGAGATTAGAGACCATAGAAGTCCTAATAGACTAGAATATGTATTAGGATTTCTAGAAAGTTTTCTTCCAACTACAATAAGTATAAGCCTTAACATTACAAAGGCATATGGCATTTTCTGGCTACTGGCAATTTGGTCTTTGGGGTCCACAGCTTCCCCTGCCACTGAGACTTTGAGGCTGTCTCTGAAGCTAATTTCTTTATCTGTCATATATTAGCCAAATAAATTTATAAAATTATTAATCAATTTGAGTTAAAAAAACAAAAATGCTAGACAAAATATAATGCTAATAAATCAAACTCAAATTTTCTCTGCCACTTACATAATTGATTGTCAATCAATGACGAAAGTAACTTAGGTAACAATTATTGAAAAGGTTTTGGTAATTATAATTGGGTGTTAGTATAATTTAGAAGTCAAGTCATGTACACTTAGAGGTGGTAACAACCTAACAAATTAGGCCGGTCTACAGGGACTTACGACCTAGCCTATTTAAAGTTAACTCGGCTCAGCTAGTTTATTAACAAGGTCAAACTCAAGCTTTTTATAAGGCTTATTTAATTAAATAGGTCAGACTAAGGCTTACAAAAAAGTCTATTAAGTCCATCAGGCCAACTTATTAAGCTTTTTATATATAATATATCTTCCATTATTGATATTGTTGAAGTTTTTTTTCTTCATAAACTCAAGCCTTCAAATGATTGGTTATTTAGTAGCAGATATATTGGTGTGATTAGACATTCATAAGATTTCATTATTTAGTAGCAAACATATTCATGTGCTTCAGGCCTTCATACGTTTTGACCTATTTAGTAGTAGACTTACATGTATTGCTAAACCTTAGTGTAAAAGAGGTTTTTAAACAGGTTTTCATGTTTCATCTGGCCTATAAAAAGGTAAGGCTAGACCTCAAAAATGAGACTTTGAAACCCGGCCGAACCTAACCCATTTCCACCCCTATGTATTCACTGAAACGATTTTGTGTTGTAACTATGTCCCAAACTTTTCAATCTTAGATCATTTAAAATTGCTTTCATACAATACTAAATAATGAGAAATGTTAACTTATGCCTTCAAGATACAAGTTAATGAGTCAAATGTAGAAACTTTTTGTTGAAATTTGTGCATTAAATTTAATTTTTTAACTTTTAATTAGTTTAATTCATAAATATTGAAAGAATATTTTCATTTTTAAATTGCTTAAGTGTCTTTAGGGCACAAGTTAACATGACCTTTAGATAATTTAAGTTGGTCAATCTCAAATTAACAGCCAAGATTATTTACGGGAAGTAAATATAAAACTTCTAGAAAATCCACATCCCTATTTCCATCACAAATTAGGGAATCATATGGTACCTTGACCATCATTACACACGTGCTATCAACCAAATGATGCCTACTATCAATTAAGCCTCAGACTAAGTAAAGTAACAAATTTATACTATAAACTACAGTATAAAGAATTATGCCTACTATTTTTATATTGCTTTGACCACTTTCTATTTTTTTAACTTCTAAATTAGGTGAATGTTTTTATACTCTGAAAAGATGGCGTGGGGGTAGGAGGGACCACCTGTCTAATGTTCTACTGTATCTATAGATTCGAAAATCATTTACAAAGCCATCTTTTTTGAAAGATATTATAAAGCTACTCCTTGTTAAATCATTTTGCAGTGTTTACTTTGGATATTCATTTCTCACGTGCAATTGTGTTATGATGATACATATAAATAGACATGACAATTTACCAAGAGTTACTGAAAGTATAATTATTATTTCCTACATTAAGGGCCACGCTACAATTCATATGATGAAGTAATTAATCATATTTGATAAGAGATATATAAATTAAGAAAAAATAAAAAGCAATGCCTTGGACAAGATAATGCATAATCTAAAGAATGCATTGCGACATTAAAACGATCTTGTGAAAAGAGCTTTTTAAGTCATAATTCTTGAAAAATTAATCTTGCATGTGTACACATTTTTTTAAGGCTTGCATGTGTAAAGATAGATACTCAATTTATACCAAATAAACGATGCTCAACAAATTATGACACTAGCAATAAATGCCTAGAGTACGACAAAAACACAACGATGGTCGGGGACAAAACGTACAACCAATACCTGAAATGTCGCATGGGCATGCCCTAAAGAACAAACATATACCTACGTTTTCTGATATTTACTGTATAATTGCCAAGCAACTGCCACTCCCATGATCCTTAAATTTTAGGAAAATTTAGGACACTGGTAAAGGAAACAATTCTAAAAATATTGTGTTAAGAAGTGGTAAGTTTAACTTTCTAAAATTTTAAAAATCGATGTTTAAATGCAATACTACTATTACTTTTGGTTTGACACTTGTTAACCTAACTCTTTTTTTTTTTATTTTTTATTAATGTTTGAAACCAAATATTTATATCCCTTCATCATTCAGAGCAAAATTGTCTTTTGGGCTCGACATTAGCTCGTGCTCAATGCCAAGTATTTTAGTCCATCAGAGGAGTTCATTCGTTGAGTAAGTATAAACCGAAGAGACCAACTACATTTGTATATGGCGAAACCGTTGATGTAAGGGCTGATTTATTATGACATTGAGATGATTGAAAGAATATGTGATATTGTTTTCTTGTGGCCCATAGACCTAAAACTCATGAATATTCTTTCACTTTGCATATAAAGAACATAATTTGCCCTAATTCATGTATTTCCCATCCTTTACACTCTTCTATATTATGTTTATACTAACTTTGGTATCATGATTTCTTTGATAGATACCTTCATCTATAGACCGATACCACCTTCAATCTCTTCCCAAGTTGATTTTGTTCTCAGACAAGAACAAACACTAATCATTTTTATTTTTAAAAAAATTGCACATTATTTTGAAATGACACTTATAATAAGACGAAGAGTAAATGTTTTCTTCATGCCATTCTTGCTACATGACAACATTTATCCACGTGAGAATTGAAATAATTTAATGGATCTATATTTTCAACTTTATTTGGTAGGCTTTATTCCTTTCTTAACTTTTTCAAAATTATTATACAGATCTATAGACCTATTTGTAAATAATCCAAAGACTTTGTAAATTAGTTGTTGTTTTAAGGTTATGTATACATATTAGGAAAAGACTAAACTTTATTTGTTTTGAAGAATTATTTTTCTATTTCTTATAATACATTTAATTATTTATCATCTCATTTTATCTATTTTTCTCTCTAGAATAAATATTTAATAATATTATTGATAAAACAATGGTGAATTGGGAGTGGTGAAAATAGTATTAATTAGTGTTATAATTGGAAAAAAATAATTAATATTGTATTGAAAAATGAAATTGGTCAATTTTTCTGAGACAATATTTTTTTGCAAATGACTCAGTTATTATGGGACGGAGAGAGTAATATTGAATTGAGTAGCCTCTTGTTGAATTAAGACAAACATAAATCCTTTAAAGTTGTCGTATTATAAAAAATGACTCAATTGACAAACGTAGTTTGATTTTTATGAGTATGTAAATAAAATGGCAAATACCACAAAAAATTCTCAACAACGAGAACTTAAATATATAAATGAAGGTGTCAAACCTAACAATATCGATATTTGTCAGTTGAATTAGGCATTATAGACAAGATCCTTCAATTTGATGGACAAAGCTGATCTACTGTTAGATTTAAATGACAAAAATGTCTATTTACTCTTTTGTAATTTTGTTAGCATGCTTCTCTAAGATTTCGATGACAAAAATGTCTATTTTTTCTTTTGTATTTTTGTTAGCATGCTTGACGTTGACGACACCATTTACTAATGTTAGAAACATAACCCAAAACATACGTACCTGGCATAGTAATGTCCTTGCATCCATGTCCCCCTTCTCCCCGCCATTTCTCAGGTGATTCCCACACCACCCTCCCTCCATCCAAAACCCTACCTCCGGCCACCGGAGACCTCCCCCAAACAGGCGTACCACCGCCAACTATCTCCATTTCATTAACATTCGACGCCCTAGGCGTCGGCTGCAAGGAGTAAGCATCTGTCGAAGCATAGCCGGACAGCCGCGGACTCGTCACATTATCGAGAAAATTCCCCGGCGTGTGGATGGAAAAGATGTCAGCGTTGGAGAGATTAGAGAGTCTTGTAGGAGTAAAGCTTTTACCAAATGATGAGGGTGATTCTGGTGGTGCTGAGGAAATGGAGCGTCGGATTCGGACTTTGATTCGGCCATTTTCGTCGGTTTCTGATTGCGTTGTGAGCGGTGCGTCGTGGCTGTAGAGGGAAATTACGTCGTCGTCGAGGGAGATTTTTGCTATGGAGGCTGCTGTTGTTCCTGGAAACTGGCTTTTGATTAAGAGTTTGGCTGCTCTGTATTCTAGTAGGAATAGAAGCAGTGTATACCTGAACACAAAATTAATTAATTAATAGAAAGTGAAAATATAATATTGAAACAAAAAAAATTGAAGTATTATAATACAATTATCTTATTAATTTGGGTCTTAGGTACATTTTAAGTAATCTGAAAAAAAAGAAATTGTGCTTGAAAAGAGATAGTTTTAAAACTTTTGAAGAAATGTACGAAGAATTTAAGAGAATATTTCTATACCGAGGATATTAGATTAGAGTGTCGGGGTCGTAGACTCGAACCCTGAAATGCCCCTCTTCTCCTCGTTGAGTTCGCCGCAGCTAGACTCTTTTAAACAATATTTTATGCCATTTTTATGAGCAGTTCTATTTTTTTTATACTATCATTTTTATGGACATTTTACATTTCTCTATTTATCATATTTCACAGTAGCATACATCTCTAAAAAATTATTGAAAAAGTTTTTTTACTTTACACTAATCGTTTCGAATTTAGGTCATTATTATTTCTTGTTATAAATTAAAAGAAAACGTGTCTGTTTGTTAATAGAATTTTATCAAAATAAGCTATGTTTCAATTACAAAAATTGAGAAAGAAAAAGACAGCCAAGTAATTTCAATAAACTTGTTTGTCCTCTATATGATTTTGTACAAACATATATTATTTAATGGAAGTTTGTGAAATAAATTGAACAAATCAATTATTGCTATCTAACATTACGTACATACCATATAATGCATTGAAGAACAACTAGTTGCACCATGAGACTTTGTGTAAAATCACCATACATAGCTTGAAGAAGAGGGATACCCATAACAAGGGTATTAGGTAAGGTAGCAACTGAGAACAAAGTTATAACCCAATCCAATGAGCCTCTAGCAAAGAAAATGGCCCAAATGGAAAGAAGTAAGAGAACAAGTAGCTTAGAAATTGTATCTGCTAAGATGAGTTTTATGTCCATTTGATAAGGATTGTTGAGAGAAATGAAGTGAAAAGATAGAACTGGAACAGCAAAAACTGCTACAAATCGGTTTATGCCTGAACATTGATCTGGGGTGAACATTTTGCAACACTTTACTGAACCATAAGCAACTAGCATTGCAAAATATAGAGGCACCATTGCACACATCACGTTGTATAAATCTTCTCCTGTCACCATCTTGTATAAATGTTTTAGTTTTTATTGTAATGTTTTGATATGGTTGGGAATGAAAGGGGTGGAGGAGAAAGGATATATAAGGGGTTAGTATATTTTTGTAGGACAATGTTGGACTTGTTTGCCCTTAAAAAATTATCAAATTTACTTTTGAGGTAAAGTGCTTAGTGTTAGTGGTATTTGTGGTTGTTTGTGTTAATGATTGTAATTTATAACACGTTTCGATGTGGCAAAAGTCAGCTGAAAATACTAAAAATTCTATTCACACTTTCACTAGTGCTTAGTGTTAGTCTTTTCATAAATATGTTTGAAGAATACATTTTAATCCGAAATATGAATAAGATGAAAAATGTCGAGTAAAAACGGTTGAAAAGCCGTTGTGTGAGTTGAAGAGCACGGAACAATCTAAAGAACAACATTTATGTAAACAATCCCCAATATAAGTTTTTGTATTGGCTTCTTTTGGCTTTATGCTCATTCCATTGCTAAATCTTACCTTCATTAAGATTCTATTCAGGGTTAGTTCAAAGCTAATGTGGATGATTCCTTTAGAGCATACTTTGGTGGCTCTACTTGTCGTGGCCTAATCATAGCTAATGATGTTAAGGGTGTTCGTTTGCCACATTTCATTATTAATTTAATTTCTTTATCATATAAAAATGAGTAAATTACACTCTCCTCCTCTCAAAGATGCTTGAATTACACTTCTCTTATCTCTTATCTTAAAATATACACTTCTCTCTCCTCTTATTCAAAACATATTAGAAAACATTTCACCCCCCTCCCCTAAGAGAAGCTTGAATTACATTCTCCTCACTTCTTATGTTAAAATCTACACTTTACTCCCTCAATAATTTTTTAAAATTTCTAATAATCTAGCAAAAAAATAATAATCTAACACACTTCGAAGAAAAAAATATTGTGGGTCTGTTTTAATATAATCAAAATTTAAATACATATTTTGTGATATTTCTTATTCACAATTTGATTAACATATAGTTTTAAACCCTATTATAAAATATGAAACAACAACAAATAAAATTAAAATATGTGAAAAATTGCTAAAGACAATAAAGTATGGTTATTTAAAAGTTAATTTTATACTATAAATTATAAACTTAATAGCAAAATATTTAAATTTAATTGTCATTGATATTTAAATTATAAAGAAATGAATTTATTTTTATTAAATAGTGGTTAAAAATTAATATATATCATAAAATATTTATTTATGTTAAAATAGATTAAAGTGTCACTACCAAAAAAAAAAAAGATTACAGTGTAGTGCATATTTACTTGTTAAGGGAGAGGGTTGTAATTCAAGCATCTTATAGGGGAGGGGAGTGTAAATTTTACTTTTCAAGGGAGGAAAATATATATTTTAACATAAGAGGGAAGAAGAGTGTAATTCAAGCATCTTGGAGGGGGAGGGGAGTGTAATTTACTCAATATATAATTATCTTTAGGGCTTTGTACCGAGTAAATTAATTGAATTCAAATAGAAAGTTTATTTTGGTAGTATTTTTTTTTTTTTTTACCATGTTATCTATACAATATTAAAGAAAATAACATGTTTTGACTCTTTTGGGTTGAATTTTTCTCTTTCCAAAATTACCCTCAACTTTCAATACAAATAACACATATAACAAATAAATAAGAGTAAATTCAAATATTAAAATAAAAGTGTAACAAACACGATAAACATGTATATATGTCATGTTTTTTTCCTTCATAATTTAAAAAGTGTAACAAACCAGATAATATATCTATACTTACTTTTTCAATATCCTAATTATACTCTTAAACAACTTTTTCTATAATAAAAATTGTTGTTTGTGTCATTAAAAAACAAGAATTTAAATTTTATTTTTTGTTATATTGTTAGTGTCAATTAAATAGATAATCATGATTTAGTTTGGTTTGCTATAACTTGAAAACAACAAACATTTATATTTTTACTTTTAATCAAAATCTAAATATCATAAAAAAACACCGTTTAAAATTTTCAAACGTTAGTGCAATAAAAAGAGCGGAAAAACGGACACGTGAGTGTCCGTCTTTCCGCTAGTAGATATAAAGTTTTTATGGTAGAGCTTATTGATAATTAATCACCATAGAATGGAACTCAACTTTATTTAAGGGGTTAAAATCTCTTACTATTAGTACCAATTCATTGTTGCGGTGGTAATTTATTTATTTTTCCTATAATTGTTAGGTCACAAGGAATGTCTTGAGGATCTCCCACATTTGATTCAAAGCAACCAAACATGTAAGAGAGACATCAAAATTTAACCCAAAATGTTAATGTAATGTGTTTTATAAGTCGTCTTGTTTATAAATTATTCGAACTCCATTTTTTAAAATATATTAATTAATATAAAAATCTAAAAATTTCATGAAATAAATAAATAAAATAAAATACCAATTCCCATAAATACACCAATTAAAAATGGCCACCACATCACTTAATTTGCTAGATTCCAAAATTATAATCTTTTAGATATATTAATTAATATGGAAATTAATAAATTTCATAATTAAATAAATAAAATAAAACACAGTATTAAAAATGACTACCTTTTGACCCCAAAAATAAAAATGGCAACCTTTTGATCAAAAATAAATAAAAATGGCAAACCTTTTGACCAAAAATAAATAAAAATTGCAACTTTTTGACCAAAAATAAATAAGAATGGCAACCTTTTGCTATATATACACACACAACAGCTCCTCCTCAGCACCACCTATCTTTCAAAATATGTTGGCCGTAGCAGCTCCTTAGTCTGCAAAAAATCAAGGCAGACAAATGGATGTTGCTGGTATATATCTTTTCAATTATAATTCCACATTTTCCTTCATTTGTTTGTTGCGTTAATCAATTTTATTTCTTTTAATCTCTATTAAATCTAGATCTATAATCTCTTCACCTGTAGGGAACACTTTGATGGGCAGCGTGTTGGATATGGCTTTTATTTCTTTCTCGTCTTCGTCTACTATGTGTTTTATGTGGTCGATCACAACTTATATCTTTTTTAATATTTTAACAAATGTAATTTCTTTGATTAAAAACTCAAGATTGCACTGGTTATATCAACCCCTACCGTTTTCAAGTACAGAGAGAAGCTGATATGCGTTTTTGTAAGTGTGCATCTGAATCTCCTTTGGCATTGTTTATATTATTATTTTTATTGAAATTGCAATATATATTAGTTAATGGTTGTTTTTGGGACTCTATCATTGAACAACAAAATATTAAATTAGATACTAGGCATACGGGAGTAATAAAAGTGTTCGTAAGTATATAGATTTGAGATAGTGAAATAATGTTTTGGAAAATTATATAATAAAAACTCCATTGAATCATCTATCTTTATTTAGTAATTTGAAATATCTTGTCTTACTCCATTGAATTATCTATCTCTTTTGAATTTCATATCAATTTAAAGATTTAGTCATTAGCTCATTGCTACCATATATAAACCTAGCAAGAGAAAATTACACACCGTCTAGAGTTGTTTTCGATTAATTCTCTCTTACTCAATGATGCGGCGTATTCTCTCAACTTTCACCATTGCTGATTTTTCCCTTTATTCGATGTAATGGGAAAGATCATCGATGGAGAAGGTTGAGAGAATGCGCCGCATCGTTGAGCAAAAGAGAATTATTCGGAAACAACTCTAGATGGCGAGTGGTTTTCTCTTGCTAGGTTTATATATGGTATATGTGAGTTAATTACTAAACTTTTAAATTGATCTGAAATTCAATAGAGATAGTGATAACACGCAAAATACATGGTCTAAGTAGTTTGATATCCACTGTCTAAATAGTTTAATATTCATTTCTTTTAGAGTCAATCATTGTGTCTTGCATGGTTACTGCTGGTGTTTTCCTTGTGTTACATGTACTTAAGGTGTTAGAAGTGAAAACAGAGAAGAAAAGGCTAATGAAGGATGCATGACGGGAACTACAGGGCAGGTGATGGGTGTCACTACCCCAACCGTCACGCACACAACATAAATCAAGGTAGGACTTGAAATGGTCAGCGACGGTCTGCCCGTCACAGGGTGTGATGTCCGTCAATGACCCGGAAGCCAATTTCTTCATGATTGCTCTTAAGTTTTTGATACGATCCAACTGCTAATTGGTGCACATCTCCTACACGATTTTAGAAGTTTTCTACGATAAAATTAAGCTATAAAAAGAACCCAAACACTCACTTTATGTATCTTTTAGCTACCACAATATAACAATTTCAAAAATCTTATTTTATGCAATTTTTAAATTCTAGTTCCATAATAATGGACAGAATATTCGACCTGCCCAGAATCCGTCCACCCGATCCGAAAACAAGCAAATAGGCGGGTTTAGTCGGTTACACGGGTCATTGAACCCGTAATTCCGGTTTCAAGCGGGTTGCCGCAGGCGGGTTCGGATTGGAAAAACTGGCCCGTCGGTATCCGAACCAACCCGCATCTTTCAAAATCCACTATTAGCAGCTTATATTAGGTATGAATGTATATAGTAATTAATATTTTTTTTATTAGCCTAATTAATGCCCAAGTTATATGAGTCTGACTTTTCTGATACAATTTAATTATATTTTAATTAAATTAAGATATGAAACGTTCCAATACATATTACAGCTGTATTCCTTCGTTTTTTTTCTTTGACAAAAGCTGCATTCAATTTAATTATTATTATTCACATTGATTTGTTAAACCTCTGCAATAGTGATTGAAGATTTGAAGTTTTAAAACAAAGGAAAATGGCTATTTGTTCTTCTTCACCTTCACCTTCAATTATGTTCTTCGCCATCCTAATCTATTTATTTTTCTTCTTAAATCTAAAAAACAATAAAGAATCTTCATGTTTTATTTGTTCCTTTGTTTCATTTTTTGATTTTTTTTTCCTGGTTGATGTTCTTTTGTGTCAAGACTGTGGAAGATAAGAATCAAGTTACCAGCTTCTGAACCGTGCTACCCGAACCGCTGAACCGACGACCCGAAAAAACCCAACCCGAGCAAACAGCACCTTAAAATTGGGTTGAGAAGGGTCTGCTTTCTTCAACTGCGGGTTGGGCTGGGAGGAGGTTTTGGGCCCGAACCCTTAATTCCCACCAAGGAATTTTTTTCATAAAACTTTTTTAAGCTAATCAAAAAGGGCGGGATTATTCAACTCCCACAAAGAAATTTTTTTCATTAGCTTTTTTAAGCTAATCAAAAAGGGCGGGATTAAGGTTAATTAGAGTTGCTTGCATCATGTTTAACATTTAGATATATAAAGATATATAGATATTAATTAGGATCTTTAGGATTCAAAGAAACATTCATATTTACCTTAATAATCAAGGATGCATGGGCTTCCAAAGAACCATCTTGATGGAAGGATGAGATTTAAAGATCGGTAAGATGTTTGAATTTGCAAGAATATCGACTCCAATGTTACCATGCCAAACTTGCGCTCTACATAAACTAGTGTTAAGACAAATGAAAGATCTAACATTCGTAATTGTTGAATGGACCAAAATAATGGCATTGTTGAATCTTAAAACATTTCTGGCAATGGGATTTAAGGATCGGTAAGATGTTTGAATCTGCAAGAATATCGACACCAACGCTACCATGCCAAACTTGCGCTCTACAAAAACTAGTGTTATGACAAATGAAAGATCTAACATTCGTAATTGTTTAATGGACTGAAATAATGGCATTGTTGAATCTGAAAACATTTCTACCAATCTAAATAGTATGCATGGTATGAAGCATCCCTGCAAAAATAATAGATTCAATCGGAGACTGGGAGCAACAGAGCAGTGGGACAATAGGGGTCCTAAAGTCAAGGTTGATCCGAAATTTGGTTTGGAGCCAGAACCAAGTAGATTTAGCAAACGGATGATCAAAGAACATATGATATGTGCTTACAAAACAACTTAGACACAATAAATAAACTGAGACCACAATACAACCATGGAGACGAAGTTGATCATTAGTAGGCATACAGTTATGAGCCAATCTCCACCTATTTGTTAAATATTGTATGATAAAATTTAATATCTTTACCACATTGTGCCTTCTTGTTTTCTGTAACATCCCGATTTTTAAGATATTATTATTATTATTATTATTAATTATTTGTTTGTTTGATGTGTTTGTATTATTGGGTTAATCGATTTTTATTAGAAATAGAGGAATTAAGGGTATTTTGATAATTTGAGAGTTAAGGGCATTTTAGTAATTTGTAAGTGGATGAATATTTAATGAGGATAGTAGTAACATTGAGGAATTAATAGAATAGAAGTTAATAGTAAAAAGATGATTTGAGTGAAGTAAAATGAGTAGTGTTATTTTTATGAGTAAGAATGATGCCTAAGCCCAATATGAGATAAGTGAACCAAGCTCAATTGGTGTGGATATATAAGAGTGTCAGTAGTCACAAATTACGGTTGAGAAATCATTTGGTAAGTTTACACATAGAGGCACAAGAGAGAGAATAGAGCAAGATAGAAATAGAAAGAAGATCTAAAGGGAAAAACAAGAGATAGCTTGGAGGACTAAAGTGAAGGGGTAGATTGGAGGTTAGGATGCTTAGCTTTTGGATTAAGAGGTAAGAGGGAAGGATATTTTCACCATCTAGAACTTATGAGAAATTGTGTGATTTTTGGATTATGCATGTTCTTGCATTTTCAAGAAATTGATGTTAATTTAAGTTTAATTTCGTGCTCCATTTATTGTGGTTATTTCGAATATGTTAAAATTCATAAAATCTTGTTGTTGTTGCATGAAAATGTATGTTTGGTTATGATAAGTTGGTGATTATGAGTTTTTAGCTTAATTGCATGAAAATCATGAAATTGTTGATGAATGTTGCTCAATCTATGTTCTATCTCTTTGTTACGATATTGGGTAAGTGTATGTGGTGAAATTATGTTGTTGTTGGTTGTTATTATGTTTAGGTATGAGTGGTTATATGAAAAATGGGTTTTTAAGTGATAAGTTGTAATAGATGATAATTAAGTTAATTGATGTTGAAAAGAAGTGAAATTGAGTTGATTAAGGTAGAATCTATGTATAAGTGGTTTAAGGATTTTTGACGAATTTGAAGTGAATTGGATCGAAAAATGGTGTTGAAAACGATGTTTTACGTGAAAAAACAGAAAAATTGCAGATTCCTCTACCTGATGAACACCCACGACCGTGTGATCCCCTATATAGTGGGAAACAACAATTTTTTTTACTTTTTGAGGTATCCAATGTATGTAAATAGGTCCCAAATGCCCAAACTTGATTAGTAGGAGTATAAATTGGATGTGTAGGAGTACTTAACCTAACTTATGATGGATTTAGAATGGTTTATGTGAAATGTGTAAAATAGACGAACTTAGGCAAATGAAGAAATAGACATACTTTGTGGAATAATGAATTATGACATGTTAGCTTACAACTAATTATATGTTAATGGTAAGGTGATGAATAATGGTTGGATCAGTTATTTCTATGTGAATGAAGTGTTGATTAAATAAGTGTAAGTGGCTACTCGTCTAAAATGCAATTTTGGCTAAATGAAAAGATGTTGTTTCATTGATGGTAAGGTGATAAATGTTTGATGATGTTATATCGATGATGAAATTGATGATGATGTTGAATAGTGACGTTGTGTATATATATATATATATATAAAGTGATATTTATGATGATGTGTGTTGTATTGTATGAATGTATGTATTGTTGAGTCATATGTTCATGCATTTATGTTTGTCCAAATGAAGATGATAAGTGACGAAGACAAGTGACGATGATAAGTGACGATGGAATCACTCAGTAACGTAACTCCGATATCCAAAACGATATCACATGCAGATAGTCGTATGGAGCATAGCATGCATATGAGTGAGTCTATGTGAGAGTCGTATATTTGATTATGTGAATCTAGCTATGTGAATGTGCGTACATGATTATGTGTGTTCATGTGATGATTGGTGTTTTGATGGTGGTGATGAAGTGTGAATACTTTTTATATCTTGTGTTGATGATTTGAGAATTAATATATCTATTTAATTGATTGAATGAGAATGCATGTAATTATAGTATTGCTAGGATATGAATATATGTTTTTTGATTCCTAATACTATGCTTGAGTTCATATATTCTTTATATTAGACGTATATATTACCCTCCGATGGCTTTTTGGTTGCCTACATCCTCGTGGTGTAGACGTGCAGGTTGATGACGCTTGATCGGCGTGAGTTCTTGAGGACGGCTTGATGCATATCCTCCTCTCTATGCATTTATCTTTGGAGTCTTAGTAGCAGTGCTCTGATTAGGATGTCAGAGATTTATTTATTTTATTTAATCTGATTGATTTATGTTTTGAGGAACCACAAAGTTCATATGATGACTTATATGAGATTTTGAGATCGTGACCTTATGTTGTTTTATGTTGTGATTCCGCTACGACTTTTTATGATTATGATGGTTTATGACTGATTTCGATTAATGATGACGTAACACCTTGAACCTTTGTGATTATCTGCTAATTTTGTTATTAAATATTGTATGTGGGGTTTGAGGGTGTTACATTTTCTACTCTCTAATTCAATTTCATTGATTATCTATGTTACTATAAAAGACCATCCATCTATCAAAGGTATGCATCTCATCAATGACAAAGTTAAATATGCTAGATAACTTCTTAGATATCATACTACCTATGCATGTTTCATTACACTATATAATTTTCAACAAACTTTAATAATAAAAGTTCTTCTTTAAGAGCAAACCAAATTATATTAGATCAAAATGAGAGAGGTACATATAGTAATAAACCTAGAGGTTAGATATAAGTACAAGGGGTACTCTACCCGCGAAACTATAATCATCCAAAATATATGAATTATGGATAAGAAGAAGATTCGAAAACCACTCGTAGTAAAACCACTTGTAGCTAGAAATAACCTTCAAGAGGTGGGTTTAATAGCATCTACAATTTCCTCCTCCACCAATATGAGAAAATAATTCTATATCTAGCCTCCCAAATCATCTGAACAATTGTGTGTCAAATAAGAGTTACGCCTTTACAATTATTATTGTTGCAAGAAGAGAATGAGAAATAATAAAGTATAGTAATAACAGAATCAAGAGATCTAGCCATGTAGCAGTTATAGAAAAGGTACCAAAAATGTGATTAATGAAAGAAATAATGGGCTTAAATCGATCTCATCTTCATAAAACGAACTTTATAACTTCATTGCATGTAAACTAAAAGCAAAAGTACAAATTAAATACGTTTCAGACACAAAATATTCTAAAAGAAGTTTCACATAATAGGTATTTGGAACAAAATTGACTAAATACAAAACAACATCTTCATATAACGTCATTGAATGCAAGTTATAAAAAAAATCAAATCAAAACTAGTTTAGACACAAATATTTTAAGATAACAAGCACAAAATAGGTATTTAACACGAAATTGAGTAAATATGTATAAATGAAATTTAGTTTAATCACATTTTTATTAGATAGGATTGAGAGACGAAATATTTTATGAGAACATGCAAGGGTATTTTGCACAAAAGAAAAACATATTAATACCTTTCTTAGAGAATGATAAATGGTAGACTCTTAATTTAACTAAATTGAGGGTTTGTACTGTTTGTTATGTTTCTTTGTTAACAAATGATTTTATAAAATATTTTATGAAAGGTCCTGACATTGTCGGAATTTTAAAATTTGGTTTTCTATTCATTTTAAGAAAACATGTTGCATGTATCTGTTGTATAGATTTTCAACGGATCAAGAACGTCATGAAAATTTAAACAAGAGTTTTATTCATTGTTAGAATAGGAAGATGATTCCATTATATTTCTCCAAATTTTGGTAATGAGATTTTTGTCGAAAAGTTATTTTGATTTCAAAACTAATATTTTGAATGGAAACTTGTCAAGCAAGTTTGTTATGTAAGGTGTAGGATTGACTCACATATTGTTTTTTCTACTCTGGGTGATTGAATATGATTTTCATAATATTTTTTAAGCATGAATATGCTTTTGTGACTTGTGTTATGTGAAATGTCAAGAATTTGTGTTTTCTTCAACAAGAAAAGATTGTGTTTTCTTAATCTTGAGCATTTTTGTGAGTTCGAGATTCGGGTAGAATCAAATATGATTTCGCTAGTAAATGAAATATTATTGGACCTTTGGAGTTATTAATATTCATTCAGGGAATTTATTCGTCGTCAAGATTATTTTGGTGAATTTTGCAAATATTCGACTGATGAGTTAAGTAAATTTCCGAAATGAAAATATCAGAGATGAATTGTGATTTTTGAATAAGGAGACAATTCTATGATTTTTGGGACTAGTTTGAAGTTCATCAGAGTTATATAGAACTTTATCAGTTACGTATGCCATAAACCGCGAGAACCAGGTTCGGTTTATTTCCAAAATAAAAACACTATATATAGATGGAGAAAGTCTAAGTTGATCACAAGCACAAATAAAAATGACTTAGGCACACACAAATAGATAAGAAAAATTTAAAGATAAAATAAAAAAGGGTTAAATATGTTTTTGGTCCCTATAAATATACCAACTTTTCGTTTTAGTCCCTCTAAAAATTTTCTTCAACTTTAGGCCCTATAAAATTTTTAATCACTACTTTTAGTCCCTATTTTAAAGTTAATTTTTGTATTTTTTTTAATGAAATTGTACAGAAATGTGTAGAATATTGTAAAAATATTTTCCAAATTTTTTTTATAATTTTTTAAGAAAACATAAATTTAATATGAATTTTTAACCATAAAAAATATAAAAATTCATATTAAATTCATGTTTTGTTAAAAAATTCTAAATTTTTTTGAGAGAAATTATTATAATATTATGAATTTTTCTGCAAAATATTATTCAAAAATATGAATTCTACATATGAGTTTACTTTAAAAGAGGGACCAAAAGTGAAGATGGAAAATTTTTGGAGGACTAAAAGTTGAAGGAAAATTTTAGAGGGACTCAAACGAAAAGTTGAGATATTTTTGGAGGATTAAAATTTGAAGGAAAATTTTAGAGGGACTCAAACGAAAAGTTGAGATATTTATAGGGACAAAAAACATATTTAACCCAATAAAAAATAATGTGACTAATTTATTTTTCTTTTAATTATCTCCATTTATGTACGTGTGCCCAAATATTTTTGATTTGGGGTTGTGACTAGGTAAGAATTGCTCAGGTAGATGATCCTTACCACGTATTCTTATAAACACAAAACACTTCTCTCTCCTCACTTCTCTCTCAATTCTGCAGCCCCACCTTCCACCACGGTTCCGGGGCCGTAACTTCTTTGTTCCTTGTCCGAATTGTGCAAACGAGATATCAAAACAAAGCTTGCGACGAATCCTACCTTCCAATGTGCAAATCTCCAGTGTTAGATAATGTATTCCTCCCCCTTTTTCCTCCTTTAATACTCGGTTTTGAGTGTTTGTGGGTGTTGGATGTCGAGTTTCGATTTTCTTGCGTGATATTATGTATTAACGTTGTTGGGTAAGTCTGTATAAACATAGATCCACAAAAAAAATTGATGATCTGACTATTTTAGAATTTTAGCATTTTTAGAAAAGTGTCGGAATGTGAATATTATTTGATATGTATATTCAACATCAAAACTATCATCTCCATATAATCAACATCACCATTTTATATACATGTATTTAATGATCATTTATACATATATACATACACTATCATGAAGCATAATCATATAAAGAACAATATTCATTCATATAGCACAATTTACATTTAAAGGCGATTAAGCATGCTCACCAAGTTAATCAATACATCATGTGCATATCAACTACTAATCAAATATTATTCATCACATTATGGACATAAGTCATTTGCAAGCTATCATGTTACATCATCAAGTATTCCTCACTAATCATTTATCAAGATCAGAATTAATTTAGAACCCAACTATGGTTAAATTACAAGTTCATTAATAGTCCTTACATTCCTCTACACATAATTATTAATCCTACAAGTCTTACTTTGATGCTATAGCAAGCCTACACAATTCTAGACGGCTAAGAGGGATTAAAAATAGTGAAATATGAAGAAAATGGTTTCACAGAAACATGGCATGAACCTAAAAATCGTGGCATGGTTTTATACCCAGAATGATATTTTGCTGTTGCGGTCAAAATCGCACCACAATTCGTAAAATTTTCTCATGATTTTGGCAGCATCAGACTATGTAGAAATTTTGTTGTTGTCAAAATCGCTTCATGATTCATAAAATCAGCTCATGATTTTGGTAGCATCAGATTGTGCAGAAAACAATTTTCAAATGCAAATTTCACCAAATAATCACTTCCAAAACCCCTAATTCAACCCCAAGACCTTCTAACCTTTCAAAACCAATGCCATAGGTCAATCACACCATCATAAACACTTAACACGCACCAAAACATATTCTTGACTAAATTAATCTCATAAAACAACTTTTAGCTTAAATTCCCTTTTCACTAGTTCAATTCCACACCAAGCAAGTTAACAACAACAACCCAATATCATAATCATTTCATCATAAAAATAACTTCACCAACACAATTACATAACCCAATTAATCAAAAACGCCACTTACATGATTATGACCCATTTCTCACATATTCACAAACAAATCACAACTTAATTCAAACATCACATTTAGCATAACCACTTGCATGAGTTTCAACATACAAAAATTGCCAACAACATGACAAGTAATTAGAACATGGTTTGAGCAATAATTATCAACAATATCATGAAATTCACATAAGTAAACTAAAATCTCAAGAACAACTTATGTTATATTATCAATCATGAGTTTAAGCACATAATACCCTTAATTATTATCATACCCATAATTAGTATAATTAATTTGCACGAAAATCAACTTAACATAACACCAATTTCATGAAAATCATTAAAACAAACATGACCCATGCATAACGACTCTATCACTCATATTCTCTAAATGGTAAATATAAACTTTTCCTATTACCTTAACCTTCCAAAAGCTACTTTAATATTCAATCTAATCTTCCTCTTGAGCCTTCCCCCAAGCTAGATCTCCCTTTCTCTTAAAATATTCTTTCTTCCTCTTTCTTTATACTACTCTCTCTTTGCCTATTTTCTCTAAAATGAACAAATGAGTTATTGATCTAATTTCTTCTAAGACTATTCTCTTATATACACTTGGGCTTAGTCACACTCACTAATGAGTTTAGTAAATTTCTATCACTCACAAAATGTTACTAACAATTATTTCATTAAAACCTCCACTATTACTCATACATCATTGTTCTATTAATTACCCCAAGTTACTACTATTTTCATTAAATAACTCTCCATACTCAAAAGTACTTAAATACCTTTCACACTAAAATAACTAAATTACCCTTACTCTCAATTTACGAGAATACCCTTAATTTCTCTAAAACCCAGTTATCTAAAAAAAATAAAACACACCAAACAATCAAATAATTAAGAAAAGAATTTAAATAAATTAAATCCTAAAATTGGGTCAGTACAGATCGCACAATGATCCTTAGATTGGAAGACCTTCAGGAACATTGGCCTTCATTGCTTTTGGAAATCTAGGAACGCCAATTTAAGTCTATGTTTCAATTTCCTTTGAATTAGTAAAACCCCCACACTAATAATCCTTACGAAGGTGACGGATCCTATAAGATTTATAACCCTATACCGTAGCGCACACACATATAACCTTAGAGTGGATTAGCAGGTGCAACTAGCCATCAGAGGGATATACCTAAATCAATTGAGAGTAAGGCCCCGCACGTAAGGATCACCATGCGATCAGCAGGTGCAACTGGACGAACCGACTAGGTTAGAACGTCCCAACGACCGCATCACTTGTATAGTCTACTTAAGATAACTAAACGTGGCATGAATGTAATTTAATTCGAACAAAATAGATAGGGGGGATTCGAAGAGTCCTAACCGCTGCTTAATTTTCTGCAACCAAACATGTAACTTGCTCTGTTGCAAACAGATAAAAATTGCAATCTCTAACCCTTAACTCTGTCATCACTTAGAGTCGTAGTTTAGGTTATAATTAGTTGCATTGAATTTTAGAGAGTCATAGTAAAAATAACGGTTGTTATAATATCTACAGTCATTACATCGAGTTTAGTTAGGTCATTTAGTCATAAGAGTCAGTCCATTTAATTTGCATTTAGAATTAGGATTAGCATTTAGTAATCAGAGTCATTGAGTCATTAGTAATAATAGGTAATAATAATTAATTTAGACCGAGCCAATATTGAATCTAGGTTTATAGAGTACTATAAGTGTTAATACGTTTAAATTTACAAATTAGTTCTAACTAGAAATCAACTTTAAAACCGTTCATAATAGGTCATATTCCCCATTTTAAATCTTGTTGCAGTAAATTATTGTTCCATCAAATTATGTTGAATTTATAATTAATATTGTATTGGGGTTCAAGGGTGTTACAGACACAACCTTTTATTGCTCCGTATCAGATTATAGAGAGGGTAAGAGCATTGGCTTATCGGATTCCATTGCAGCCGTCGTTGTCGAACCTTCATAGAGCGTTTCATGTGTCCAAACTTCGTAAGTATGTCTACGACCCGTCACACGTGATTCAAGTCGATGATTTGCAAGTAAATGATAATTTGACTGTTGAGACTGTGTCGTTGAGGATTGAAGAGCGGGAAGTTAAGCGGTTAAGAGGAAAATAGATTGTCTTGGTGAAGGTGATTTGGGTGGGACCTATCGGAGAGAGCATAACTTGGGAGTTGAAGAGTCGAATGAAGGAATCATATTCGAAGTTGTTTCCTTCGGGTAATCTTCGAGGACAATTTTTTTTAAGTGGGGGGTTGGGTTGTAACACCCCGATTTTTATTATTAGTATTTAAGTAATATTCAACAATTAATCAAATAGGTGTTACTCTTCACCATTCATCACATAATAAAAATTCTATCAGATATTATTAAGTCATAGAGGAAAATAAGTCTCGACATCATAAAGTTATGCATCATAACTCAAAGTAAATACATCAAGAATTGAACTCATGTTTCCAAGGAAAAATGCGGTAAAGATGAATAGGCTCCAAAGCCTTCCTCGGGGTACTCACTTCAACTATATGTCCTCAACTTGCATGTCTACACCACAAGGATGCAGGCGACCAACAACCACTGGAGGGTGAGATATATAATCAACATAGAGGAAATATGAACGCATGTATAGTTTAGGATAAACAACCACATCATATCAACGTATTCATCTGAAGTATACAATATTCATATGTATTCGCATGCAATTATTAATTGGATAAAACCATTTCAAACATTATTACAAGAATATAATCAAGTATCCACATCATCTAATATTCACCTAAGTTAAGTACATAGTATTCACACATCATCTCCATCGTTAAGATACACACCTTCCACATAGTTGCACATAATCAATTTGAAAATCTTCACATGGATTCACGTAGTCAAGTATACACCTTTCACATAGACTCTTATGTATGCTATGTTCCTACTCGACTTTATATGCATGTGGTACCAAGTTTTGGATATCAGAGGTATGTTACCGAGTGATCCCACATTATCAAGATTATTTTGATAAAATTAGAGGTACGTTACTAATTAATCCCACATCACCGCGATTCACATCAACATAGTTATATAAACACTCCATTATATAACACATCGCCATATCGTCGTTTAATCACATCAACAATTCAGTATTATTATAACAATCATTTTCATATAACAACATCATCATAAGCTAATAAGTTATATATTGTCAACACATTGTTATACATCATCAAATATACCTCATTACTCATCTAATAAATTTACAATCATTTCGTGATTCAATTATAGTTAACTCACAAGTTCATTACTAACCGTTTCAATTGCTAAGTTTACTTCCATCTAAATCCAGGTTAATTACTCATACACATCCAAATTATACTCCTATTAATTAGTTTAGGGGTTTCGTAACCCAACCATAATCACAACAATATGCTAAATCATAATTTCAACATCAATTTTCATGAATTTCATTCATTTTAGCTTAAAACTCAAAAACACCAATTCAACATAATCAAACATGGATTTTCACACAATAACAACATGGTTTCATAACTTATCATATACCCAAAACAACAGCAACTAGAGCACAAAATTAACACTAATTCAAAAGAAGATTCTTGAAAGTAGAGGAAAATCATACAACCCATAACTACCAAATTGGTCTTTAATCCCATATGGTAAAATAATCTCCCCTATTACCTCTTAATCCGACAAGCAAGGTTCCTACAAGTTTGAATACCTCTCTTCCCTCTGGTTCTTGAGCTTTTCTCCTCTTTATCCTCTCATGCATCTATTCTCGCGTCTTTCTCCAAAATGTGGTAAATGAGCTCTAGACCTAAGTTTTACGAAAACTACATCCTATATATACTCTTGGGCTTGGTTCTCTCACACTAATGGGCTTAGTCTCTATTCTTCTCCACAAACAAAACACTACTATTTTACTTCACTTAAACCTCCCTTTTACGCATACACCTCTATTATATTAATTATTCAAAAACTCTTGTTTCTAATAACATAACAAAAATACCCTCCACTCCTAAATTACAAAAATACCCTTATTTTCTAAAAGTCAACTAACCCATCAATTAAACCTCATCAAATAAATAATTAAATAAATAAATAATTCTAATAATAAAAATCGGGGTTTTACAAATGACATTTTGGTAATTTAGGATTGAATGGTATTTTTGTGATGTTGGTAGAAATTATGAGGAATTGAGGGAAAAAAAGGTGTATGAGAAAAAGGGAGGTTTAAGTGAAGTAAAACAGTAGTGTTCAATAATCATATACCCATAATAATCATGGAATTAAGCCCATTAAGAGTTGAGAGAACCAAGCCCAAGAATATAAATAGGTTATGGTCTTTGTAAAATCAGGTTAGAACTCATTTGTAACATTTTGGAAAGAGGCAAAAATAGAGGCAAGATAGAAGATAAGGAGATTTAGAGAGACAAAGGAGGAAAGCTCAATAATCAAAGAGAAGAGTGAAATTCAAGCTTGTGGCAGGCTAGCTTATGGGAGGACGTTTATTCACCATTTGGAATTAATAAGCAAATTGATAGAAAAGGGTTTTATGATTCTTTCTATTTTCATGCTTCTATGATGAATTGATGATGAATTTATGTTATAGTATGCTGTTATTATTATGGGTATATGATTATTTGAGAATCCATGATGTTGTGATGATAATTCCATGATTTGAATATATGGGTATTGTGTTCTTGGGTTCTATGTTGAGATTGATCAATTCTATGAAAGTTGTTGCATAATTGATATTTGATATGTTATATTTTGATTTGGAAATATACATGAGTTTGATGTTAATGAATATTGTTGTGATGATTATGAAGATGAGAGAATATTGTTGTGATAATTATGAAGATGAGAGAATGTTGTTGTTGTTGTTATCATGTTTAAGAGTATAATTACCATGTTAAAATAGAAAGGAACAACTTATGATAATTTGAATCATGTAAGCTTATGGTGTTAGAGAATTGAGAAGATTAGAGTGAAATTCAGGTGTAATTGAATGGATTAACTTAGTGTGAAGATTAGGGTCAAGATTAGCGAGAAATTGGACTGAAAATGGTGTCGAAATCCCTTTTATCTACCCATTTTCTCATTAATTCGTAATGATGAATAAACCTCCCTCCATTACCTCTTAATCTAAAAGCTAGCCTCCCACAAGCTTGAATATCCCCCTTCTCCTTGATTCTTCAGCTTTCCTCCTCTTTCTCTCTTGATCCCTTTTTCTTCTCTCTTGCCTATATTCTGGCCTCTTTCACAAAATGATACAAATGAGTTATAACCATAATTCATAAAGACTACAAACTATTTATGTTCACTTGTTTTGGGCTTGGTTTTCTCAACACTAATAGGCTTAGTCTCTATTCATTCTCCACAAATAATACACTACTCTTTTACTTCACTTAAACCCCTTATTTACTCATACACCTCTATTTTCCTCAATCCCTCATAATTTCTATTAACTTCACAAAAATAACCTTCACTCCCAAATTACCAATAAAATAAATAAATAAATCTAATAATACTACTAATAAAAATCGGGGTGTTACAAAGGAGGTTAATGGTTAATTGTACACTATTAAACTATTAAAGTCTCGTTATATATTGGAGGTGTTGCTTTATAGGTTTTTATGGTTGAGAGTTGTTGGTTGACGGTTATAGACGGTGAAATTCATAACAGTCGAGCGTTACTTAATGGTGATAACAAACAAAGTTATAATTCACTATTTTAAATCATCACTTCCTTATTGCAGGGAAGAAATCTTCTCGTGATGGAAGAATGTGAATAGTGTGATTGGTCCAAAGTGAATTAAGCCTTGTTTTTTAACCCTGGGTTGCGAAAGTAGACTTTTGAGCAGTTCAGAAGACATTCCATTAATACATATATCTGTTTTACAACAATATTAGTCATCTTTTGTGATTTTTCCTTTTCTCATTACAAAAGTTATAAAATAATGGAAATTTAGTAAAAAATAAATTATTTCTAATGGTTGGTCAATTTTTATTTGACCCTTTTACTAAGCGTGATAGCTTAAGAAAAAGAAAAATTTAATATACTCAAGAGACATTTAATAAATATTATAATATTCGAATGACTTTTAAATCTTCATAAAGGCTAAAATATACTTGATTAAGGTATGAAAAGCATGGGTTTTTATAAATTATTTAGTCATAAAACTATTTTTTATATGAAAAGGGGGTGAATATGTCTGAAATTGAAAAGTATATTTATGCTATTATTATCAGTCTTTCTCTACTTCTTGTTGCAACCAATATTGAAGGTAAGCTGGTTTATCGTTTTCAAATTTCCTTTTTTTACTTCGGACACGATATTTTATTACATTTTTGTTACCTTATTTTATTCTCTTTCTTCATTACAATAGCTTTTATTAGATGCAAGGACGATTTAGATTGTGTACAAAAGGTGTCGAGGTCCTATGAGAGCAAAGTGTATTTCCAAAGCCATATGTAAGTGCAGACTAGCGTTCACCCTAAAATAGTTCAAATTTTAAGTTTTTTTTTTTTTTTTTTTTATTTATAAATTTAATAATTT
>Ga0315914_1000856_pt1 | contig 42304 bp, 25 predicted proteins | sample MpolenodulesMG_FD_203920 | JGI IMG/M metagenome (GOLD analysis project Ga0315914, IMG submission 203920) | Medicago polymorpha root nodule microbial communities from Los Angeles, California, United States - elongated nodules | ecosystem: Host-associated > Plants > Roots > Nodule | place: USA... | reverse complement strand
GAATAATGCAAGAAGCTTCTTAAAAAATTAAAAAATAAAGTCAAAAAGTGATTTGTTCTTAATTTGTAATTATTAAGTGATTTTTTTTGTTGAAGATGATTCTAGATCATCCTAGGTCACTACTTGACTTGGGGTATGACCTTTTATGAGATAACATTTCAAGTTGAAGATGATTTTTAGTTACTAGAAACATATTTTCAATTTTTTGGTTTTGGATATATGATTTATTTTTATAGACATAGTTCTGCTTGTTTTATGTTCGTGTTGGGTACTCTTTCACCGTTTCCGGTGCTTTTTGGTTAATGTACTTTATAAGGTATCTGCAAGAGTCTAATAGTGTTTATGCAGTATCAGAAGTATTATTTTGTGTAGTTGTTGATGAATTTGGTTGAAGAACGAAATCCTCTTGTTAAGGAAAATTTTTGAGTTTGTTATGTTCATTTCCAATTTAGCATATTAGTCAGATTGTCTCAGTAATAACATAACCTTTTCTGTTAATTGCTTGTTACAAGAAACCAATTTTCAAATTATTTTTTTTGGTTTTTCATATATGATTTGTTTCTGTACATACAGTACTAGTTTCCTCAAAAGATGTTATTTGTTCTCTACTATTCTTATGTCTTTATTGGTTTTTCTTTCACCATCTCTTGTTCTTTCAAGGGCCTTTTGATTAATCTGCTTATCTAGTATCTGTAGGTAAGTAAGTGTTAGACTTGTTCCATCACATATTCACATTCATATACATATTTACATGTCAATAGACTTTTTCCACTTGTATATAGCCAAGTTCATGGCTTCTTTTGGATTTTATTCTTAAGAATACACGTGATTTGTTCCTTTAAAGATGTGATTTTTCTCAGCATATGGGTTATGTGCTTCATATTGTGATCAAGTGTTAGCAGAATGCGATAAAGTGTTTCATATTGATAATTGCGATGTCTCAAAAGAATGCTTGATAGTAATTCAATAAATATATGATCTTAGTACTGACTTACATTTTCCCTTTTGCATCAACAAAAGTCTGTTAACATGTTTTAAGAATGAGAAAACAAATCATTCAAAAGCATAGAAAATTATACACATTAGAGTGCTAAACACAAAGGAATAGCTCCAAATAAAGAGCACTACCTATATATATACATTGAAATCAAGAAAAAATAAAACAATCATGTACAACCAATAACCAAACAACCTATCTATGTTTAGTAATTAGTAGCATCTAGTCTTCCTATCTTTAAAAATTTGGAAGATCTATATCACTTTTTCCAAGCATCAAGAATTTCTTTGAAGACTTCACATATCAAATCTCTATCAGCAGTTTGCAAGAATGAACTTAAATCACCCTGAATATCATATATTTTGCCAAAATTCACAAGATATTGCATACAACTAAACTTCAACGCTGTTAATTGATACAAAGATGCAATTTGAAGTCTCTCAAGTACATTTTTTGGATCAATATCTTCTTGAAGACTCTTTTCACATGCCTCTCTTAACTCATAGATATCATACTTGTCAGCTGCGTGTAATAGGTCCAATCTATGTATAAGAAATTCTTCATCATTGACATTGCCATAAAGAAAATTTATAAACGTCTGAAAAGATTGAATTGACATGTCTGTGATGTTTATGGTAGACAAATCAGTCTCCTTAACATTATGTGAAAACATGCTGTGAAACACAGGTGATTGTGAAGCAAGAACAGCGCGATGAGCTCTTATGCTTCCCTCGGAATTGACGTTGATTGTTATGTCTGTATAGATATCTTCTCTTATCATTCGACCAAGGGATTCAAGGGCTGCTGCATTTTGTCTCTGCTGCATAAATCCACTAGGCCAAATAGAGCAAGCTTCCCCACCCTTCATTCAAATCAAGGAAAATTTTAAATTAGGTGAAGAAATTGCAAGTCAATAACCTCATATCAATATTATGATTATGCTTTCAAAAATCTAAACTAATCAAAATAAAAATTAAATGGAAAAAATTATATCAATGTTTACATATATTATTCAATATATACATTCATGAATCATGTTCCAATTATCTTAATTTCTGAGTCAGTACCACATGGATATATTATACACTTACATACCTTTGGACATGTAGTTTTCAAATCCAGAAACTCAATGTCAATTATGAATTTTCCAGGTAATGGAACCCCAATCTCCCACACAAAGCTATCCTTATTGCTAAGAAGTTTATCTTTTATTTCTACATCAGTGTGGAAAAGATAAAGATCAAAATCAACACAAATATTAATACTATAGCTAACTTGTTAAATCAGATACTATTCGCGTTAACTAAATTATATATATTTTTAAACATAGAACTTGAATCACCTGATTGAGTCAAGATTTTGCTATTTCCAGCATAACTAAGAATCCTAACTATGAAAGATGCAATTGGAGGATTTTGTGTGATTGTTTTAGACATTTCTGGATACAATTCAATACGTAAACCACAGTTCTTTTCCACTGATAAATGCCTTCATATCATCAGACCAAAACTTAGCAATATGTAAACATATACAATATTAAAAATTATCAAAAATTGTAAATTTGACTTTAATTTACCAGTTCCACATGGCTATGTTGAATGGATCAGCTTTCATATAAGTGCATGTTGATAAATTGTGGATTCTCCATTGGACAAGACGATTCATGGTTTCAACTTTGTATGCATAATCATTCATCTTGAAGTACAAGAATTCCTCTAAGGTTCAATCTTCACTCTATAATAGCATCAAATGATTTTTTTGAATTATGTTCCTCACAATCCAATTTGGCAACTTGGAAGCATGATAGGTACTAAAATGTTTTTTCAAGAAAGAAAGAAACAAAAGAAGGAAATAACATTGTCTAGGACAGGACTAATAGTGTTGTGTTTCATTACAATACGAAAAAGTAGTGTAATGCAAGGTAGATAGACGTGACAAAGATGAAAAGGAATCAATTGATTAATTATTTTTGCTAGTTGTCCTTGTCAGGTATTTAATATATTTCGGTGGCTGTTATGTTGCAAGTTGCATTCCTTCAAAATAAAATGTTGCAAGTTGCATAAAAGGTTTATTTATCCTCGTAAAAAATAGGCTTAAGGTCATTTGGTACTCTAATTAATTTTCAATTTTCATTTTCCTCTCGTAACTAATAAAACCAACGTTAGTCAAATTGGTCTCATTCGTTAGTTTTTTAATGTTTAACATTTTTGATGTAATTTTAACCATTTGATTGCATGTCCATTTCATTTAATAATGAATCATCTGCACCTAATTTTTTTTTTCACTTTTCATCATTTTTTTTCTTTTCTTAAATAATAATAATAAGTTTGTGTTGTTTGATGATGGGATGATGAAAAATGCGTAATGAATTTTTAGGTGATTATGAATTTCAGTTTTTTTTTTTTTTTGGTATGTTGATGAAGGTGTATGAAGAACATGATGAATTTGATGAAGAAGAGGAAGTAAAAAGATGAAGAAAGGGGAGAATGATTAGTTGTTGATGGTTCACCGAATGATACAATAGACATATGTCATCCAACGGATCCTATTTTCAAAAATATATTAAATGGTTAAAATTAAAAAAATTAATAAGGTCTATGGTTAATCGTCTACAATGTTGGTCCATCTTATACATTTGAGGTTAAAATTAACGGAATAGGACCAATTTGACTGACGGACGTACAATTGAGGGACCGGAACGTAGGTTTTATTAAATATGGAACCAAGATGAAAATTGGAAATTAATTAGGAGACCAAATGACATATTAAGTCTAAAAAATAACTGCAACTAGGATAGTGAAATCCCATCATTTTGTATATCTCATTTTCTATCAAAATATAAAACATGTTATGCTTTAAAAAAAAAACAGTTCATTTTATCCTCGGTCCATTTAATTCTTAGGGAAGCATTAATTCAATTTTTGCGAACCGACATTGCAAATTCGCTGTTAGTATTCATTAAATTTTTCACGTCAACCGGCCTAGATGTGGAACTTTTTCAGCCGTGGACCATTTTTCCCCATATCACCCCTCTAGCTAGAAATATTATCTCTCTCTTTTTATCAAAATAAATGGTTCCTCGTAGACACTTCATGGCTCATGTATTTCAAAAGCATCACAGGAAAGAATAAGAAAAATGAACACCATATACCTCATCTTTCATTGATGAATAATAAAGTTTATACAAGAACCCTTTTAACAAAGTAGGGATTTCTATCTCGAACCGGAAGGGATAGTTTTCTATTTATCTTTTTCAAAAATCAAATGCATAATTCGTTCAATTGCAAAAAGTGATCATTTTGAGGTATTCAATTATTTAAAATCATTTCGAGGTACTAAACTTTTTAAAGGGTTAACATCTCCTAACAGTTATTTTTCCATATATATCGACTAGGAATCGAATTATAAACTAAATAGTTAAGGAATCTAACTATCTATCACTTGTGTTAGCTTAGTGTTGTCTCACTCTTGTGTTAATAAATTTAACTTACAAAAAAAAACTAAAGTAACGAATAATAAACCTCTCATTGTTGGGCTTTGCCCTCTTATTGTTAAAAAAAACTTTGTTTTTTATACATAAGTTGCTTAAAAGTACATGAAAATGACTAAAAAAATCCAACGATGGTTAACTACAGCTCGCTTTTCTCTTTTAAAGCGAGGTGTAGTTAACTATTGTTGAAGTTTTTTGTCGTTTCCACGTGTTTTTAAGCAATTTTTTATGTGGAAAAAACAATTTAAAAAAAAAAACCTCTCAAAGAATATTGGGCTCATACACTACACATGGGCAACTTAGGCCCAAAACATAATGTAAGGGAAAAAATGAACCAAATATACATACCAGCTAATTTTTAAGTTTAAAGAATAATAAAAACTATTCACTGAAAAAAAGAATAATAAAAACTAGCTAATTTTAACGGGCTCTTATCAATGAACTATTAATTTTATGAGTTTAGCTTAATTGATATGGACATTGTATAATTTATGCAGGGGTCGACATTCAAACCTCAAACACCCCACTTGATCGAGTGTTTAATATGTGCAAAATTGACTTTATTAATATATATAGTTTGTTTGAAAGTTTAGTCTCACCACGGCAAGAATCTCATTTTTTGGTAGCACGAAGCCTAGAAACCAACCCATTTGATAATAAACCCTATCGAGTGTACGCTTTCGGTTAAGTGAAGGGATAGACCGGGGCCGCTATAACTATCCAAGAAGACACTCGAAACAGGAAGGATAAACAAACCACTTATTCCCAGTCTGACTCTTCCAATTTGTAGAGTTGGGCAGGTGAATCAAGATAAATGACTAGGGGATTTCCTGCCCGACTTCTATGAAGAAGGCGGCGCAAAGGTCAAAAGTCTAGATCCACCCCTAACTCTAAGTATTTGACAAGTTCTTACTTGATTAACCAAGTTTGATTTTGAAATGTTAAAGATAAGCTTCATAATTATGTTTATTTTTGTGGAAATTCTTATTTGGTTTACCATGATATATTAGAAATTTATAATGGTGTGCCAACGTAAAATTGTTCAATTGGTAAGAAGTTGACGCATGGTAAGGTTGTAAGTTCAACTCCGGATGTCGATGTGATGACCTCTTTGGCAAGTTATATATAAGTAACAAGCATTCTTTGAGCATTGAACCTTGTACTGACCTTGATAAGTCCTTGGGGTCCAGCTAACTTAAATTTTTTATTATAAAAAAATGAAGATTGTTTACTAGTTTCTCGCGCACCCTACAATATTTCAGATTACATAAATCGAAAAAATGTAAAAACATGTTAAAATATTCCTCCAACACCTTACAACATTTCAAATTATATAATCCAAAACAAATTTGGAGGGTGGTAAAAGAAATAATTTTAAAAAATGAATGGTGTTATAATAATAAGCTTCTAATACCACAAAGCCCAAACCAAAAAATGTTGGACTATTATTTTTCCTACCATATGCCTTAATAGTGCACCCTGTAATTTTTCTGAAAATGTTGTTGAGCAATTCGGATTTTAAAATCCGAATTCATGTTTTTCCTTTGTTATAGGGTGAAAAATGAGTTCTTCACCGATTTGGATTTTATAATCCAAAAACTTCAAAAAAAAAATAGGGTGCGTTACTTGATTTTTTCGGATTATGTAATCCGAACACCCCCTAAACACCATTTTTTCAAGGGAAAAATAGTTTGGATTATACAGTCTGAACTGTATCAGCACAAATTCTAAACATGTTTGTAATATGGATAGTTATTTTATGGACAATATTAATCTTCCTAACTCTCATCCTTTTGTTTTGGGTCATTGTTAGCTGTTCTAAGTCAAAAATCGAGTTTTCTAGCTACTTGAGTGGATTTGCTCCGAAACATCCCCAGAAAATCAGAAGAAAAAATTACGGATAAAGACTCCCATAGAAGGGACTTTTCGGATTTTAAAATTCGAATTGCTCAAAAGCATTTTTCGAAAAAATTACATGACGTTCTAGTAAAGCATGAATCCATCTCTGCTTCATTTAGGCTTCCTCAATTTACCCCATTTCATGTCCATAGATGTATGACATGTGGAAAAAAAATAATACTGATACAAACTCTTCTTCTTCCTTCTCTCATAATCTCACAGTTGCCGTTCTCCCTCCCACCACCACCGCCGCCGCACCTCTCCCTCCATCCACCGGTTCACTCTTCCCCTAATTTTTAATTTTTTCACCTTAATTAGTAATCTCATGCTAGTCTTCAAACTTGTCGAACCCATCACAACATTGACACTGAGTTCAGAAGTGATAAATTAATTTTATTTTTCAAACATATGAGCCAAGAGATCACTAGGTTTAGTCTTGTTTTGTAGTATTTTCAAATTGATGTTAGAAATTAAAACTGGGTTTAAAATCCTTATTCTTGTGGTATATAAAAATGTTATCAAACCTAGGAAGCAGGTAACAGAGGAAAGTAACAGTGTCCTTGTTACCTACCCTATTTAGACCAAAATACAAAAAATTGAAGTAATGGTCTGATAAATGTACACCAAGACTTCCTTTTTTCCAAAGCCAAGAATTGTGAGATCATGTACCGTAACCATAACAGTTCTTCCATGCATCTTTTAAAAATTTCTTACATCGATTTTATGATGGAGGGAGAGGTGCGGCGACGGCGGCGGTGGTGGGAGGAGAACGGCAGCTATGAGATTATGAGAGAAGGAAGAAGGAGAGTTTGTATCAGTGTAAGGCATAGGGGTGAAAAAGTAATAGTAAAAAATGTTCCTTATCCAGTTTTAGTACCAATGGGCTGTACAATTGGCCTCTGAAAATTGCTCTTCTCCCATACAAAATGATTCACTTCCATACAAACAGACAAAAATACTCATGTTCGCTATATACCAACATGAGTTAACTCACGTTCGCTATATAAACAACGTAAGTTAACTGATGTCAAAATATTTTTTCTTTCTCACCTAGACTTAAGTCTTGCTGCTAGCAATTCTACAAGTGCATATTTACTCATATGCTAAATAAAAAGTTGACCTATCATACCCAATAGCATTCTTGTGCTTATACCACCTGAAGACTTTACAATATCAAACATTTCTTTTAATTAATTTGGTGCATTGTGCTATATTTTTTTCAAAGTTTGTTTTAATTCGTTAGAGCTGGGCATCAAAAGTTTAATTAATTAAGTGATTAGCTGCCACCAAGAATATACATCAAACTAACTGCAGAGGGAAAGAAGATGATCTGTCTAAATTAATGGGGTATATGGACCATTACTTAGCTTAGTAAATTTCAAATTAAAGAAAAACTAACCAAGTTGAGGTAGTCACTCAATTTTGAGAAGATACGGAACTTTTGCCAGTAACGGGACTCAAGTTCAGTGAAAGAAAAAAAAATTCCGGCTGCACTTAACTCACGTTGGTTATTATCGAATGCGAGTTAGCTCACATTGATGTATAATGAACGTGAGTTAACTCATGTTTGAAGTATTTTGATCAGTTTGTATGATTGAGCAATTTTGTATGGGAGAAAAGCAATTTTCTTCGTCTCCTCTTCAATAAGTAGATCCATCTTTGATTAAGGTGTGTCATTCCTATCACAAGGCGAATGTGTGTGCTGGCGGACGCTCGGACGAATATAGGGTGTGATCATGGTCGTGGTTTGCGTTTGTATGAGTTGTGCCCTTCTAGGCTTAACTCGTTGATGCTAGAGTCATTACTGTTTAGTTTTTTCTTCTTTTGGGTTTAGGCCCGTTGATTTCCAAAAAGAAAGAAAAAAATTATGAATAAATTACACATTATTTAATTATTTTAATATAAAACAGTTGATTAATTTTATACTTTTTTATTTGTGTATATGTGTCTAAATAATTTAAATTCCTTATTGTGATGCCACACAAGCATATTGCTCAAAGATTATATCCCTAACCGTTATACATAATGAGCAGTAATTACTAAGTGCATAATTTAGTCAAATATGAATTCTTTTGATTAAGATCCCGCCGGTAGAAAGCTCACCTAAGCTGGATCATAATCCAATTTGATTGATTCCTTAACAATAATATGGACCTTTACTAAGAGTGCTCACTTTCTGGCTGTTATGTTTTCTTAGTGCTTAAACATCCTACGTGGCATGTACATATTTTGATATCATGGGACACCACTATATTACAAGTGATATACATTCACAATCCAAACCCTTTAATCAAATTCACTATTTTCACATACATGTACCATAACTATTTTTGGTACACATGTACCATAATTATCTATCAAAAAAAAGCATACATGTACCTTAATTGGACAAAGTCTAAACCATGTAAAACTTGAAGACTTAAAGATGAAGCAATGAAAAAGGTGAGTGCTCTCTTGAGCTCATAACCCTTTAGTATTTTCACAAACATTGTCGCATACCAAAAGCATGAAAATTCAAAATCTAAAAAACATCAAATGTGACCAAACTTTATCCCACCTAAACCACCTTTAATTGCCAATACCTAGAAAAATAAAAAACATTGTCCCCACTTCACTATACTCAATTAAAAAAAAAAAAAAAAGCTTCTTTCTTAGAATAAATATACATTTCACCTCTTATCTCTTCTCCTCATGACTTTGTTTGATTGAATTGCCCTTTTTTCAAAAATGCTTCCCAACACATCTCCACCCTCAGAAGAAACTAATATTGAAATTTCTCCTGAACAACCTATCATACCAAAACAACCCAAAAATCAACACCCTCTTAGAACAAGATCATCAAGAAAGTTAGCAATACTTAAGGTTGATGACCAACAAAAGACCAAACCAATTGTAGGGTTTGCTGCAATACTATGTTTCATATTCAGCTTCACACTTATCTTCTTTGGAATTGCAACAATAATTTGTTACCTTACACTTAAACCAAGCAACCCTTTATTTGATATTTCTAATGCAAGCCTAAATGTTGTATATTTTGACTCAAAGCAATACTTCAATGGTGAATTCTATCTTCAAACAAATTTTTCTAATCCCAATAGAAAAGTTCATGTGAGATTTGAGTCTTTATATATTCAACTTTTCTACTCAAATAGGCTCATATCATCACAATCAATCAAGCCTTTTACTCAAAAGCCAAAGGAAACTAGATATTTAACGGTAAGGTTTATATCAACTTTGATTTTTCTGCCTCAAGAAGTTGGTGTGAAACTTCAAAGGGAGTTGCAAAATAATAGGTTGAATTACTATGCAAAGGGAACATTTAAGGTGAAGGTTAATATGTGGATTATACATACATCCTTTTGGCTTCATAGTGTGTGCCAGATTGAGATGACTGGTCCACCAAATGGTTCTCTTGTAGCTAGACAGTGCATAACAACTCGATGAAGAGGGAGGGTAGATTTTATTTTTATGCTTGTTTAATGTTTTCTAGTTTATATACTATTCGAATATATATTGTATATTAATCATGTCATGTGTGCACAAGAGTAATATGATTCATCTCAAAATGAAAAGAAAAAATATATATATTTAAAGATACCATTTGATATTTTATATTTTCTCAATCAATTGTTCATAAAAATTTAAGAGTAGGGTGTTCAAGTCCTTCAATATCAAGATTGAGCTTATTTTTATCTACTAATATTAAATTTACATAAGGAGGAAGTTTATTTAGATTTATCTGCTAAGGAAAAAAAATTATATTTGAAGTTTATTTAGATTTATCTGCTAAGGAAAAAAAATTATATTTGCGTTTAGGTATTATTTCAAAAATATTTTTATGAAATTTACATAAGGTATTTTTTATTTTAATTCACGTAAAACAAATAATAAACAAAAGCTGGTTCTAGGGTGTTCTCTTTATTTTTTTTGGTAGTGAACTAGGGTATTCTCTCTGTTGCTACAATAGTGTTCCCCTTTGATATCAAAAAAAAAATTATGGATATGATTAGGGTGTAAAGTAGTTCGGCTTGTGAAAAAAAAAACATGAATGATTTAGACTTGGTTCCTTTATTATATAAACAAACTTAACTAGAAGTTTGGAATTAGTAAAACTTGTGATTGGCTTCAATTTTTTTTCTTCTTCTAATTACACATGTTTTTCTTAATCTTGACTACAGTGAAAAAATCAAAATTGATTTTAAAATTATCAAGTCTACATTTTATCAACAAAAAAAAGACCAATAACTTAATGAATAAGCATTTGACCTAATTTCCTTCAAAAAAAGAAAAAAAAGCATTTGACCTAATTGTTTACCAACACACCTTTAACAGATTCTCTTCTGGAATAAGCTGGTAACTTCCAAGCTCTAACAAGGTTGCTAAAGCAAACATTGAATTATAGCCTTTTGTCATTGTTTCTTTTATCAGCTACACTGATTGGAATACTTTTGACTGTATAAAATAGTTAAAGCCAAAGGGTGGAAAGGGCTCCGTAAATTATTGATCATTGACGTGTATCAACTATGATTTGAAAAGTATTCATAAATAATTTATCGTGGCTAGCCTAACATCCCAAAATCACGTTTTAATTTGGAATCTTCAAAATTGCGTTTTTAAATTGTTCATTAATTTATTTATTTTTTAAAAAGCCAAATTTTACTAAAGAATTTATTCTAGCACAAAATTTGCAAAGAATGGAAAATGGAGATACAAGAAAATGAAATAAAAAGGAAAACAAGAGTCTACATAAGTTTAGCTCCGTTGTTGTCAGGGACATTGCATAATATATACATGATTGAGGTTCGAACTCCAGACACCGCATTTATTCATTTTAAGAAAATAAATTTCTAACTATTAAGATAATTGAAGAAAAAAAAAACAAGAAAACTGAGAGTTAATAAGAAAGTGAGAAACCGAGACAACATAACGGATTAAAGTCATTAAACCATCAATAGTTCAAATCATAAGTGGAGTTTTATAACTTAGCCTTGATCTATAACCAAATTTGAATTGTAGCATGACCATGATTTGAGATGGTGATAGCTCTAAAATATAACATTAAGAGGTCAATAATTATAAAGATCATTTTGTAAAACTAATACATATTTTTAATAAATTTATTGATATTAATTAAATTAATGATATTTTTTTGTCAAATAATCTAGTGATGAGATTAGACGCCTTAAATATGAAGAAGTAGGAAAATGTCCATATGATTGCCAACAGTTGTACTTAGGACAACCTTTCAAATAAAAAGTTGTACTTAGGACAAACTAATGATATTTTTAATATCCTCCTGATTCACCAAAGCATTAGTACATTATCAAAAGCTTAATTTGCTTCAAATTAATTACACGAATTCTCTTGTACAAATTGTTTGCAAATTGCTTTTCATTAGCATTCCTAAATCAATATCTCCCTATTGTTTACAAAATGCTAACAAATACCTTAGAACATTGTTTAAACAATCAAAAATAGTAAATTTTAAATAGAAAAGTTGTGTATTCATTGCTTTTATGTGTTTGATTTAAATAGTAAATTGGGCGATGGGCCTCCATGAAACATTTTTTTTATCTATATACTAAAAAGAATTTCGTACCACTATTTTCACTCATTTTTATCTATATACTTGTAAAATTTGAAAGCACTCGCATTGGTACGGTTCTTGTCATGTACTTCCTTTTGTTTCATTATTCTGCTGCAAGTAAAATTTGTGTATATGACTTTTTAAACTTTTATCGTGATATTTTTGTTGTGAATTGAACAATTTAGCACTCTCATATAAACATACCTTTACTATGATTTTTATAAAATTGTGTATCTGTATCTGTTACCGATACCATACCTGTAGCGTTTAACAAAACTTTATCTTGTGTGACACACTTCAACACCATTTCACATTACAATTAGCTCCTATAAAGGTATGAACTGATGATATTTATATTTATAAATATATATGCAGAATTAAACATGTTAATCAGAAGCAAAAGCTTTAAGCAGTATAATATTACATATGTAAAGTGCATCCACCTGAAATCAATCCCCAACCTCTTCATGTAGAAGCCTAATACTTATAGTCCTTAACATATAAACTCTCAGAAGCCAACCCAGTTCCACTTCCACCACCATATTTCCCAAGAGTAGCCTCAGAATTGGCCTTGCATCTTGCCAGAAATACCTCTTGAGCTTTGTCAACATTCTCTTTCTTTCCAGCCCATGTCTTGAGTGTGCTTTGCTGCAGTGCTCTTCCAAATGAGAATGAAAGTGTCCATGGCTTCACAACATCTAGCTTGTTCATTGCATCGAGGTTTAGTGTAGCCTGTTCTTCACTTTGTCCACCTGACAGAAATACAATCCCTGGTACCGCGGCTGGGACAGTTCTGCGTAACGCAGTAACTGTGTACTCACCAATCACCTCAGGTGATACCTGCACTCAAAAATGTAAATTGTTTTCTCAGTTAATAACATCGCACTAATATACTTCATCCCTTTCTTTGACTTTGTCCCTTGAGTAAATAAAGATAATAAGTAGTCTCTAATGTTTTATATCATCAGTACCGTTAATTTCTTACATTTTTTTCAATGCATAATAATAAGAAATAACAGGACTGATGGAATAAAACGTCAGTGACTAATTATTTTCATTTACACGAAAGACTAAGTCTGAGAAATAGTGTAAGCTGGTGACAAGATTGGTGATTTACTCATTTTTCAAAAATTGAGGGTTACCTTTGGGCTATCAGAACCTGGGGTAACCATGTTAGGCTTGAGAAGAGTTCCTTCAAGAAGGACATGCTGATCATTCAGTGCCTTGTAACAGGCTGCAAGCACAGTTTCAGTGACAGCAGCGCATTTGGCAATGTCATGAGATCCATCGGTTAAAATCTCAGGCTCAACAATAGGCACAAGGCCATTCTCCTGGCAAATGATGGCGTAGCGAGCTAAGCCCTGTGCATTTTGCTGGATAGACAACTCAGAGGGCTCATTGGGACCAATCTTGAGTACCGCACGCCATTTGGCAAACCGCGCTCCGGCCTTGTAGTACTGCTGGCATCTAGCTCCAAGGGAGTCAAAACCTTGGGTTGTTGTTTCACCATTTGTTCCAGCTAATTCAACAACACCCTTGTCAACTTTGATGCCTGGTATGACATTGTTCTCTTGGAGGATTTCAACAAAAGGCTTCCCATCGGAGGAGTTCTGGTAAAGAGTTTCCTCAAAGAGGATGACACCGGAGAGGTATTGGAGTGCATTGGGAGAGGTGAAGAGAAGTTCACGGAGGGCTTGACGGTTGGCCTCAATGTTCTCAACGTTGATGCTTGCTAGACGTTTGCCAATGGTTCCAGTGCTCTCATCTGCTGCCAAGATACCCTTGCCAGGGGTGGCTATGTACTTGGCATTCTTGATAAGCTCATCTTGAAATGAAAAAGACAGTCAATTATTATAAGAACATGTTAATGATGATTGAAATTGAGGTAGCTTCTTAGACATATCATGAACCAATATGATTTGCCACTTTAGAACGACACTTATTTAAATACATTTTGTTATATATTAAAACGACATGTATTTAAGAACGGATGAAGTATCTTATTAAAGTTAAAGAATAAGCTTATATCACCACCAAAAAAGTGTAAAGTTTGACAAGTTTGTAGTACATAGAATAATTGTTCTTGTATGTGTTTGGTCCGAGTAAGCTTATATCAAAAGAAGAAAGGAGGGAATGAAGTTACCTGCATACTTTCCAACAAAGGCAGACATACTTTGAAATTGGATGGCGGGAAACAAACAGATAATAGACGACAGCACAAAAACTGAGGTTAGCCAATACCAATGCTATATAGATAAACCACTCAAAGGAATATACCAAGAGGTTCCTACACAACCAATGAAAAAACAACACGTGTCCAGTGTTTAGCCTAAGGAAGTTTATCACTCATGGATAGAGCAATGAGTGATCCTTCTTCTTGCCAAGTGGCAACTCATCCTTTTCAATAATAATATATTTCAGTAACCTCATAAAGGATAAAAAATAAATTTTGTGGAAAGCTCTCATCCGACATCAACTAGGACTTGTTTCTTTCTGAAATATCAAGCCTTGCATACAAATTGAGATATTTACCTAAAGGATAATATCCTAATGTGTGGATTGTTTGCAGAATTAGGTCTCAGCCACATTTATAATAATTGTTTATTTTGTCTTTTACAGAATCATCAAGTTCCACTTTCAAAATACATTTACATGCAAATCAAATCAGACCTGCATATCTTCCTCAATTCTGAGACTGATTTGAAGAGAATTATGTAAGCTAGTGGATGCAGAGACCTAAGGAAACTTTGGGGACCAAGATACTGTATAACTCCAATAAAATTAAATTATATTCATTTCTATATATATAGTATAAATCTCGGACTTCATGAACATGTATCATGATAAATCAGTATCGACAAAGAATAAGCTCAAAGAAAAATCCGGGTATAGTAATAAAAGATAACACAAAATTTGCATTGGAGAGTTCCAACTATAAGTCTTTAAATAAAGCAAAACAAGAATTGTGATCAAAATTGTTTTAAAACTAGCACACAGATCCCGTCAGTCCCAACTCAGCAAAGTCCAATCTTTTTCGTTCCAACGAAGTCTTGCAAACTAATGATCAACCAAAAAATATTGTGAGTTTTGCCCAATAATAACTGCCTGAAACGGCCCTCAACTACCGTGAACGGCTCTCCTCATGCTCGTCATCATCATCTGTTCCAAAGTACCGATCCCCAAATTCACCCATCCCAGGAACGACGCGGAAATCTTCGTTCAAACCATTGTCAATCTCAGAGGTCACAATTTTTATCCTTGGAAATCTTTTGCAGACCACATGCAGGCCCTGAGGTGCCTGGAAAGACGAGAGAACATGTGTAAAGCATTGGATACAACAAAAGAAAGAAGCAGGAGAAAATAACGGAAAAACTAACAGACAGAACTTACTGATATGAGGTTGAGAAATATAATGTTGGACTCTGGTACACCCTTCTTTATAATTAAAGAAATTGCTTGAACAGCAGAATTACCTGAAGATGAAGATATTCTTAAGTTAATAAGAAAACCAACAAATTACATGTCAATTTTAAACCTCTCTAATTATGCTAACTGTAGAATAACTTAAGAGTCGCAGTTGCGTTTGGCTGCGGATGGTTCATGTGCATTTTTACACTAAACTATTTAATTTATAAATGAGGTACTGAATAGAACAAATTTGTTAGGAACATGATTTCTAAAATTTGCATGTCAGCATGCACAAAACACACTTAAACCGACATTAAATGAAACATATTATGAGAATGACAGACCTGTGCCTAAGATGGGATCCAACAGTAACACATGCCTATCTGAGATATCATTTGGTAGCTTCTCATATATTAGCTGCTCGATAATCAAGGGACAAGTTAGACATTGTGAAATAAAAGGAACAGAAATATATACTCGATTCTGACGCATGCATGCAGACGACAAACCTGCTGGCCATTGTCACCTTCTCTATGAATAAGAATTTTACCAATCTTGATACCTTTGCAGCATGCTCGTAAAGCATTCTCCATGCTTTCCCCACTGAAATTAGATCATAATATCAAATTTAAGGACAGAGTATGCTTTTCTAAGAAATAAATTTAGAAGAAAAACTGTAGTGCTCTTAGGTTCACATCAAATTGAGTAGAATGGAAACAATAACTAGTCTCTTAAAGCGTAGTTGGGGATAAATCTGGATGATAATTTCAAGGAAAAAAATTCGCACGTCATGCAATCTAAACAATTTGGTGATATCAAAACCCAAATTGACAAAAGATCATCCATTTATTTATGGAGTTATTTAAGGAAGATTAAGAGAAAAATTCCTAGATAATATATTCAACCAATGATGCCAATATTTTATCATTCAGATGATTTCTGCTAGGAAAAAGACGGAATACCTCCTGATAATGGAGACACCACACAACCTCTTACAAAAATCTACACCGCTGTACACAGACCCTGCATTGGACAAAAATCACCTATTACCATAAAAAGGTTGGGGCATGAAACAAACTAATTCCATCAGGTAAATATCATAACAAGTATGTCAGCTACACAAAGACAAACATAATTATTTTTTTCCAGCATGGCAATTGCTGCAATTACCATCCTACCAACAGTATATCTAGTACAATTACAGGATAAACCATTGATTCCCATTCAAGTATCTCTTTGACATGGAAGTCGGGCCACTGAAGTGGTCTGCAGCGCTTCCATGATGTCCAAGATACAGGTTAATCAATTATGAAACAGGGCCAAGAACATGCAGTTCATGTTACCTGCCACACTTGTGGAAAAATATGGTGGCACTTAAGAAACCAGAGGAGTCTTACCAGTAGGGGCGATAACTTGCTTTTCTGTAAATGGAAGATGTCCTAGGCCTTGTTCTACGACCTGGCAAAGCGAGGGAATTGTTGTGATAAAGAAAATTCCATTCCCATGCCACCTCAAAAATTAAAAGCAACAAATGAACCATTGCACCCTATTTACATACCAAACGAATCAAACGGTCAGCATAAAATACAAAGTCGTGCTTCTTTGTCTGAGAATCGCGTATCAGGGTGTGCATGCCCCGTATCTGCAAGGTGAGAATTACCATGATGATTCAACTTTTGGTGGCAAATTTAATAGCTCTAGTTGGACGGAGAAAAATAGGATTACTGAAAATGTCAATAAATAGTAAGAAAGGAGTACCTGAAAAGTAGAGTGAATGACATATAAGTTGGGATATATTTTACAGAGGTCATGTTGACCAAGCTTTGTGCGAATATGCTGCACAATCAAATCAATAGCCACATGATTATCCCCTCCACGGGGTATAATGATATCAGCATACTTCTTTGTAGGAAGGATAAAGTCATCAAAAGCCGGCTTCACAAATTTTGAATACTGCATCAAATTTATAAGTTAAAAATCAGCAATCAGCAACTACAAACATGCATGATGAGGAAAGAGTATATATAAGTTTGGTTAGTGTCATCATCAATCCCGACTCCATAAAAACTAAACAATGACAGGTTTCTAAACAAGTACATGCAAAAAGGCTGATCAGCAGCATGAACTGAATGTAACAAGTACGTGTGTGCGCGTGGGGGTGGGGTGGGGGGAGGAGGGCTAAGCTACCTGATCAAGTACTGCTTCAATATTACGAGCGTTATCGGCAGTATCACGCTTAATCCTTCTTGCCAGACGAACATCAGCATCTGCATTGAACATTTTACAATGTAAAATGACAGCCTAACTTAGTATTACAACAAAAACACATGAAATAAACATAACATAGGGATTGGTAACTACCAACAAAACAGGAACCAACAAAAAATTAGGGGAAGGGGAGATGAAGATGTAGCATCAAAAAGTAGGGGAACTACAAATAAAATAGAGATAGGTAACTACTGATAAAATAAGAACCAACAAAAAAGTAGGGGAAGGGGAGATGAAGATTTAGCATCACTAGAACCTGCATAAGGACATGCATTTCCTTAGATGATGTGAATAGTATGCATTTTAGTATATCATAATGTAAACTATGGGAAAAAGTACATGTGATTAAGGAAAACAAGTATGGCAACAAACTCTATTAATTATGAAATGCCAAAAAAATCTACAACAGTAACAGATACACTATTTTTTTTTCAATTAAAAGGTAATAGATATAGATATACTAGTTAAATTTGAAGAAAAGTAACAAGGGACCTGTGTCAACAAATATCTTCATATTCATCAATGCCCTGACACGTGGATCATGAAAGACAAGGATTCCTTCCAAAATTATAACATCTGCAGGATTTACCTGCAAAACACATTAAAACAACATAAATCGGAAGCATGGCTGATATTTTATTCCAGATACGTTTGCCCTCTGCTGGAAGAACGTCGACAAGAAATGTGATTTGGAAATCATTACAACACTAAATTATTCAAATTCAAATAAGAAATCACAATAAAAATAGAAGACTATTTCAATATACAGTTTAAGAAAAAGAATTTAAACTAAGAATAAAAATATACCCTTCTTGCGGGAAACACATCATTCTTGTAACACTTAAAGTCATACTTCGGAATATCTACTGCTTGGCTATGCTTCAATTTATCCATGACAGATAGCAATCGCTCACTATCAAAAGCTTCTGATGATATCAACAACATGCATTAAAAATAATACAAGGAGCTGCAGCAGCAGAAGAAGTCAAGAACCACCATTCACATATGCATTAAGAAAACTCAGAGGTCATTTCAATATAAATCTTCTACCTTATCAGGTTTCAGGTGAATTTCATTTACTACAGAGCTACTAAATTTGCTATCTGGGTACTAAAATATCATATCATGGAAAAGGCGTTTACTTCCACCTTTTGTATGCTCTTGACACAAACTACTTATTCTAAAATTTAAAATAAGCAGTAGTTTCATCAACTACAGGAATATTCAAGGTTTTGTACTTGATTAGATCAATACTTAATTTTAAGTCTCTAACGGCTAATTCTGACATCAATTACGTTTTAATGAATCTTTCTCAGGCTATATATTCCCTAGTATTACCCTTGATATTTGTAAGGAACTCAGAGAGTAAGAAAGATGCTGTTGACAGTCGTTGAATGTAGTGAAGTGGTTATACAAAAAATTAGAAATATCTAAGGACAGTTGTAAGACATGAAGAAAATAATAATAATAATAATAATAAACTAAAAACATCCTAAAAAATCAAGCTGGTCCAAACATGCCATCCCATCCCAATGAAGTTCATACATACTTCATCGCATATGATAAATTATTTTAATATAAAAGGAAGTCACTTATAATGAGAGAGTGATGAGTACAATTGAACTGACCAGGATGATCAAAGTTGTATTCTTGTACTCTTGTAAGTTGCTCCTTAGTCAAGTTATGGTAAAAAGAATCCTGCAAATAAATTAAATGGTTTATATATTATGTTCAATGTATTGAATACATCAAGAAACATCAACCCAAATTGTGGAACGCATACCCTCAAAAATGTAAAGAGAGAAAAGTAAAAAATGTAAAATATATCAAAAGTGAAATTAAAATGCCACTGAAAACATAATATAAGTGATAGAACACTTCTAAAGAATTTTGACTAATGTCACCAAAACAATGGTGTATCAAATATTATTATATTCAAATGTATGATCTCTTTTGGTAAGAAAATATTTGATATTTTGTGGGAAAATTTGAGTGAAATATGACAATGTTCATGATAAAAGTGCAGATGACAATAACAGAAGCCTAAGGGTCTGTTTGGGAGGACGATTTTGGAGGGAGGAGTTTTGGAAGGTTAGGTCTATATTTTAATATTTGAGATTTTGAAAAATTAAAAGAATACCATAATATATGATCATATAACAATTCAATCACACTTCATTCATTTTAGAAACATTTTATAGCTTGCTTAATTTAGAATAGAAAAACAAGCCCTTCCCTCCAAAATCATCCTCCTAAACAAACCCAAACTCCCATCAGGTAAAGTGAAAGCGGTGATGGTATTTTAATGTTATAAATGGTAGCTAACAGAGTACCAATGTTCAAATATAATACAAAAGAAAGCTGATAAAACCATTCCAATAGATACTTCCAATTTCATGGGGAAACAAAAAAAAAGTGGAACTCAGATAAAGGTAGAAACATGAATGCTTGTAGAGCTTAAAGCATCAAAGCTAACTGTTAGTTGTTTGCCTTTAATATCTTTTGAGTCGAGGATAAAACAATCTATGTAAATTTTCAAGTTGATTACTGATAAGTGTGTATAGAAACAACTCATTACCTGATTTACAAGTACAACCCTCTGATCATGAAGCTGTTGAATAATCATATCACAAACTGCTGTCTTTCCAGATGCCGACCCACCCGCAACACCTGCAATGTGCACAAACAAAAGGGTAGATAAAAATGGTCAAAAAGTTTACACTAAATTCTGCATCAAACTTCTTTTTAGAGGAAAAACATCCGAACATAATTGTATCAATTCAAAATTTCAACCAAAAAAACAACAACATTAGCCTTATCCCACTAAGTGGGGTCAGCTACATGGATCAAATGACGCCATAATGTTCTATCGTATCAAAAAATTTCAACCAAAACAATTTAAAAAAAAAAAATCATGTTCATACGAAACCATGTTTCATGAACTCTCATACTCCAAAAATAACATAAGACAATTTATTGAGAACCTATTAAAAAATAGAACATAAGACAAGAGAAACACAAGACAAAATAAATCACCACCAGTCCAGAACAACACAAACAGACAAAATTCCAGAACATAAAACCATTATTTTACAACAACACAAACAGACAGAATTCCAGAACAAGATAAGACCACTATTTTACAACTACACTGGTTAACACAAAAAAAAACACAAACCTATGACAAAAGGTTGTCTATACTCATCAAATGCAGAAGTGGTCGGTTCCTCAGTGCCAGCTTTTCTTTGCTCTAAACCATTATCCATATGAAATCCAGAAAAATGAACCTCAGTTGAACTCTCCATCAAATCTTCAACCGACTTAGTATTCATATCCAAAAAAAACCTAAAAAAATAAAAACAAACAATCTTCAAAATCAATAAAAACACTGCTAGTTCCAAAATCTTCACAATGTGACTAATTAGATCAAACCAAACGATACAAATAAATAAATGCATAAACTCTTTGCTACTTCCATTTAAAATTTTGCCACAGAAAACAATGTTCAAAATCAACCGACTGAGGAAATTGGATTTGCAGCAGTCACCGACTGCGTGTGAATGCGTGCAGTCCGTGAATGCAGCAAATCTAAGTCCTCGACTTAGTATGCATAGCCAAAAAGACCTTAAAATCTTCAAAATCAATCAATGAATCATTCAATCAACAAACAAAATAGTGTTTGTAAGTTTTTAACATCTTCACAATGTGATTTACTAGATCAAACCAATAAACAAATAAATACATAAACTAGTTTGATCCCTGACCGGTACGTATGGAAAAACATTTGTTACAAGCCTTAAGTAGATCCTAGTTACCTCGAGCGAATTAGTCTCGGCAGTTACACGCGAACTAACAACAACAACAACAACAACAAAAATGCATAAACACTCTGCTACTTGTAATCACAAGAAGAAATAAACAATGCTTAATCATCGAGATCAATAAACTAAACAATGATCAATTGAATTAAATCAAATCCAATAGATAAATATATAATCGGTAGAAAGTGATTCAAACACCGACATAAGAATAAAAAGAAGAGTGAAAGAAAGAAAACGAGATCCAATGGTGATTGAAAAACGTACGTACCTGAGAATGAGCGAGAAACAGAAGACAGGAATGAAGAATGATTGAAATGAAATATATAGGAGCGGAGAAGAGAAGAGAAGAGAAGAGAAATGAAAAAGGAAAAATGTATAGTGAATCAGTATGAGATACGGTTTGATTTACTACTGCACTTTTTTTACAGTCATTTTCGCTGTGGGGTTTATCAAATTACTCACTCGCTCAGATTTCATTGTGATTGTCATTTCATCATACTCATAAATTAATTGAAATTGAAAAATTTTCAGGTAAGAGGGACATTTGTTTTTCCCAGTATCCCTTTCATTGTCATTGTCTTTCTTAACTCAAATTTTAATTATAATATAATTCAATCAAATCAAAAAATATCATTTAACCAACCAGTCACATTTATAAAAAATAAATAAATAACTTTTTAAATAATGTATTTGACATGTATATAGACCAGATTCCTTCATAGACCAGATATATTAATTATTCAATAAATTTAAAAAGTTTTTTTTTTATAAATATGATTGAAAAAAGTATATAATTTAATTTTTATTATGATTTATGTTGGGAAAAAAATCCAACAAGAATTTGGTGTTGTATTGCGGTGGTTAGGCCCATAATGCACTAAAGTTTGGTGGTGGAGCTTGATTTTTTATTATTTTAGAAAAGAAAATTTGGTTTATTTCGAGGAGCAATCTTAGCATTTGATTGAGAATTATTAATAGAAAAAAAGAGAGAGAAAAAGAAATGATTTGCTGTCAAAAAATGAAAAAATATTCTAACAAACTAATTTAAGGTACCTCCTTGTCTCTGAACGTAAGGTACCACTTTTGATGGTACCTACAAAGAAGGAGCAATTACTCAAAGAGAGAATAAAAGCTACACTAAAACTATTCTAACAAACTAAATTCTTCATTTCATTCTTGATAATGCTTACAATGGCCACTCTCTTATTTATAGCATTTGCATTCTAACAATTTCACCTATGACTCATCACAATGGATCTCTCTAGATCTTTCTAGAGAGCATGACTCATCACCTAATATAACTTGGACCTATACTATTCTAATGGACCTAACACGAAAATCAATTAAGGAAATAGACCTAAGTTTTATTCTTATTTTAATTCTAACAAAAAATTTATGTGGATTTTCTTAATTCTAACATAAAAACTCATTTAAATTTTGTCCTTCATTCTAACTATTTATTTTTTCTAACTTTTCTCCTTCATAATATTTCATTTTAAATTATATTTAATTGAGCATAGATTTTTTTTTAGGGGATTAAACATAGATTTTGTCAAGTTTAATAGACAGACTATTCATTTTTTAAATATGTTGGAGAAATTTTTAGATGATTATTTGATTGAATTGTTTATTTTAATAAATTTTATATATTTATAAGGAAATAATTTTGTTTCCCTACATGTGCTTATTATTTTCAATCTAAACACACACCCTTGATAATTTTTCAAATTAGAATGCTAGTATTTATATATTTTATATTTTAGGTAGATATCAATAGTTTAGTTGTTAAATTACGGGTTATATCATCATACAAAAATTAATGGTTTATAATTTGAGCAATCTTTTTTCTTTAATTACTTGTGAGTTATATGAATTTTCAATAATAATTATACATACTAGCGACATGCCCGTTTTTTCGCCCTCTTTATCGCGTTAATGTTTAAAAATTATGAACGGTGATTTTTTATGAAATTTTGATTTTGATTAAAAGTAAAAATAGAAATGTTTCTTGCTTTCAAATTATAACAAATCAAACTAACCATGATTATATATTTCAATGACACCAACAATATAACAAAAACAAATATAATCTAAATTATGATTTTTTTTAATGACGCCAACAACAATCTTTATTATAAAAAAAGTTGTTTAAGGTTATAATTGGAATAATGAAAAAGTAAGTATAGATATATTTATCTAGCTTGTTAAACTTTTTAAAGGACAAAAAAACATTAATATATTTTTGTAAAATTTGATGAAAACAAAGATTAAAATGAATATCTGGAAGGAAAAAAAAAAGATTAAAATGAATGAAAAATTTAGGGAGCAAACTTCAAATATCTCAACGAGGAATGCTATATACAGTGACGAAAGCTTTTCGACGAAAATGAAAGCGACAAATTATAAACGAGGATTTAGTGGAAAGGGTAATGATGAATGGTACGGATACATAACAACGAAATTCGACGGATGCCGTTTATTGCATTCTTTTAATATCACCCAACCATGAATTGCGTAAATAGAGTATGTTCAATCCTCCACGTAGTGACTGCCACACTTTTCATTAGCCACCACCCCATGATTTGTGTTCCATCCAACAAACTAAACCAGTTTTTCTTCTTTTAAATTTGAAGTGCTTTGAATTCGTTAGTTTTTGTAAGCGAAATTATCTGTACCATATAGCATTGCTCTTAGTGGAAATCAAGGGAAATTGGGGTATAGGTGTGGAAGTAAAAAAAAAATAAAGAATGTCTAGTGGAACACGCTTCGCTATGTCCTCGCAACAATAAAATTCGTTGTATTTAGCATTTTTCTATCACAAATTTACTTATGCCGGTAATTTTGATCATTTTCTTCCACACCAGAACTTTGGTGCTTGGAGTAATGATGAGGATCAGCATATTTCTTTTTCTTGATTAAAATATGTGTTCTTTGTTATTTTTATTAAATGAGTTTGTCTAACATGTGCAACATTGCACTTGTTAAATTATATATGCTTAATCATGCGTTTGAAATTTTACGGACACAAACTAAGAATGCATCACAATGTCGAGACCGTTATTGCAACAATGAATTTGCATGGATGAACTTTTAGAAAACAGTCACCGTAATAAAGATCCAAGACCTTAGAGATGTAGTACGTACGTAGATATATATTTTAGAAGGAAACTTATGATTGCATGTTTAATTCAATAAGTGGCGATTACTATTTCACATTATTTTATTCAAAGATAAAATTTTAGTTGATATATGCCTCTGTTTTCCCTGTGTTTTCTTATTAATCAGCTTTTAGTTTTTTTCTTTAAACTAATAAATTTTCATACACTACACAAAGTGTAGACATTATTTGATTACATAATTTAAGAATTAACTTTAGAAAGCGACAATATCATGTGATTATATAATTGAAGGTATATGCAACAAAAATATATAAATTAAATTGCAGGTCCTAGATATGTTTATAGATTGTTTAGTTTAGTTTGTATACTATTTATCTCTACGTGACATATTAGTTAAGAATCGTTTTGGTACTTAGATAAGTGAGGTATTGTCACTCTAATTATAATGTATGAATATATCAAAATTGCAAATGCATCTGATCAGCATTTATTTAATTAGTTATTTTTGTTTTCGGATCTATTTTTAGGTTGTTAATTTAGTGATCGAATATGTGTTTTTCGTTGATAAAATTTAAACCATAAAATTACTATCAAAAGAAACATTAAGGATGTATTAATTTGAAATTTATCAATAATGTAGTCACTACGATGACAACGTCTCATAAATTAAAAGACAAGAAAAAATATTTGCTCATATTTTTACTCCTCTATTATTGTTTTTATGGTCTTTGTTGAAGAAACTAAAAATAGTTGTTTTACATTGGAAACTACAATTTTCAATTTTAAAAAGTTGAATTCATCACTTTTTACCACTTTCCAACACAATAGTTTTATTATTGTTCTCATAACCAATGTCTTAAGGTACTCTTTAACATTTCCCTATTTTATACTCCATCCGATCCTACTTATAAGAAACATTTGACTTTTTTTATTCATTGCATAAATGATGTATTTGGTTTATATTCTAGATAAGATACATCAATTACTCAATGAATATAAAAAGTTATGGTGAGGTAGGGGGCGGCTCCAGGAGGGTGGAAACCAAAGCTCGCTTTGGTGGACGATGGTTAGTAGGATCCGTGAGGGGATTGGTGAGGGAGTTGGACATTGGTTTGATGATAATGTCTGACAGGTTGTTGGTGATGGAAAAGGTACTTTATTTTGGTACGATAATTGGATTGGGGACATACCGTCAAGATTAAAATTCCCCAGACTCTTTGATTTAGCTGTGTGTAAGGAGGTCACGGTGGAGGAGATGTTGAGGCGAGGGTGGGAGGACGGGGGTTTGGCGTGGGTGTGGAGATGTCGTTTGTTAGCTTGGTAGGAGGAGTGTGTGAGGGAGTGTTCTGTTTTATTGCATAACATTTTTTAGCAGGATACCATTCTTGATACTTGGAGGTGGCTATTGGATCCTATACATGGCTATTCGGTGCGAGAGTCCTATCGTTACATTATGCACTCAGGACTGACGCTGGACAACAATCTTGCGGATGATATTTGGCATAAATTTATTCCATCAAAGGTTTCTCTTATGGTGCGGCGACTCCTCCGAAACAGGCTTCTGACCAAAGACAACTTGTTACGGTGGGGTGTTATTCATATTGATGCTTCAACATGTGTAGCTGGTTGTGGTGCTCCTGAAACGGCTTTGCATTTATTTCTTACTTGTGAGATATCCAGCGGCCTATGGGTTGAAGTAAGACTTTGGTTAGGTATTTATGCGGTTTCTCCAGGTGACGTTCGACATCACTACCAACAGTTTACTAAAATAGCGGGTATGCCTAGGTGCTCTCACACATTTCTAACGATAATTTGGTTTGCTACTGTTTGGGTTCTTTGGAAGGAGAGGAACAACCGGGTCTTCCAAAATACGGTTGCTACTCCCTTTACCCTTATTGAAAAAGTTAAGCTAAATTCGTTCTTTTGGTTGAAAGCCATGTTTGCTTCCTTCAGTTACAGTTATCATGACTGGTGGAAACAACCGCTTTCTTGTATGGGCATTTACGTGTAATTTAGTTTCACTGTTTTTGGTTGGTGCTTTTACTTGTGGCACCGTGACTTTGTAAATATTTGTAGGTGTTTCTCTTTCTACATGCTTTGTGTGGGGTGATTAACCGCTATTTATTATACATCTCATTTTGATTTGTTCAAAAAAATATATAAAAAATTAATTTTTTCTTATAAATAAGACCGAAGGGAGTACGCATTTTAAAAAAAAAAAGTGTACTTTCATCATTTAGATAAATTATTACTTTTTTCACTATGGCAATAACAGTAGTAAAAAAAAATTAATAAATTGTCTTGCTGTAAATCATCCGTTTATTCTATATTTCATGTAACAATTTTTTAAGCTATTTTTGACTGTATAGCAAAATTGCTCATAAGCGCTTTTAATGTCTGAATATATCGAAATTGCAAACGCATTTACGGTGAGACATATTAAGAATCATTTTGGTTCTTAAATAAGTGAGATGTTGTCAGTATAATGTCTGAATATATCAAAATTACAAACGCATCTACGAGTGTCTCTTTTATTAGTTTAAAGTGTTGGGAGGGCATTGCACAACGGTTAGAGTCAACCATTGGAGTAAGCGTCGGGAGGGCATTCGGCGGCAGTTTGGTAATCTGTGATGATTACCAACCAGCGCAATAGGCTAACCATGAAAACAATGATTCAGCATTTTTGCGGCCGTTTTGACCGCACACGAAAACTGCCCACATGAAGGAAAAAAATGTTTTTACGATGACTACGAACAATAATTTTTTTTCTTTCTATTTTTAGTAATATTGACAAAAATAATATTGATCATCAATTTCTAAAATAATATTGGCCAATTATAAAAAAAAAAGAAATGATATTTGAACAACATTTTTGACAACTTTTTCTCTCATACTCACACGTTTTTACTTTCTCTCTCTATTACTTTGGTTTTTGTGTCAATATTTCATTTTCTTTGTAAAATTTTGTTTGTCTCAAAAGTTGTCATATAAATAGATATTCAAATAATTACACAACTCTATAAAAAAAAATAACAAGCACTAAAATAACATAATAACACAACTCTATAAAAAGACCACCTTAGGTGGCATGTACCACTTGTACACCCACACAATTGTGACATGTGTCCATGTGGTCCCCACACACACAAAAAACTCATATTTTGTGTCTCTCACACACTCTCACATGTGAGTGGTACAATGTGTGTATGATAAAAGGATGTCTATGAAACATTATCCATAAAAAAAAAAAATAACAAGCATTCAAAGTAAAATAACACAAAAATTCAAACTAAAATAGAACTTCACACATTAGTGTCAAATCAAAATGAACACAGTATCTTCCTTTAGAGCAAAACTATAAGCATAATAACACAAGTATTGGAATCTTGATTGTGCATATGACTTCCTAAGAATCAAAATGCTAGTATGCTCGTATGCTTTTGATTCATAACTCAGGACATCAAAAGAAAAATGGCTCAAACTTATGATCAGGTCTTATGCTAGGGAACTTAACATACATAAGCAAACTTTCTTATGATCAGGTGTATCTAAATATCCATTCTTCACTGATGAAACACTAAAATTATATGCATCTCCTTGACCAGCTCTTTGCCCATTACTAGACTAACTCCATGACTAGCTCTGTGACAAGATGACGACGAACGCCTCAACTCTGCTAGTGAAGTTTAATATTAGTAATCAAAACATCAACCTAACTCTTTTTGTCCATTTCACGGATATCAGAAGCATGAAACTGAAATCTAACCAATAAGAAGAACGAAATACTTACAGTCATGACTCATGACTTGTACACCAATCAAGACATGAAAAAATCTATGGAAGCAAAAAGCTAATAATCTTCAAGAAGTTGAATGGATAAATAAAAATTTACCATAAGTATATATATATAAAACCAATATTTTAAATTATAAGCAAAAGTTTTTGAACTAAAATCAAGAAGAGCCAGAATGTAAAAGATTGTGCTCCAAGAAATAGAATATAACTCATAGAAGGAAATTTTCTTGCTCAAATGCTAACAAACTTCAGCATGGTTTATGAGTTATGATCACATACATGTAATATTATCATGGTTTGATGACTTATGATAATGAAGCTACCTCAAATTGATGTAAGTATAAACATGAAATCAAAACTCAAAACAAGTAAAACACAAAAGCGAAAGTCACCCTAGAATCACACTCAAAATTAGGTTTTTAAGCAAGCGAATTCAGCACATGGAAATACTGAAACAAGAGCAAAACCAAATCAAAGCAGGAAGCGCTATACACACAGACTCTAGGAAAAGTAACATGAACAAATCAAAGCAGAGACAAGCAATAGTCACGCAAGAACAAGCAAAAATTTGCTATAAAAATCGCAAAGAAAAATTAACAACCAACATTAACAAGAAAAAAATCAAAGCAGTAACAAACAAAATTCAAAGCAGGAAGCGCTAAACACACAGACTCTAGCACAACTGAGTTGCTAAACAAACAAAGAGAGTGAAGAGATCAAAGAGAATGAAGAAACAAACGAAATCCTAGCCTTAATTCTGATTCTGGAATGAATAGGTCAAAGAGAGAAGAGAGAACAAAAGAGAGCAAATATAGAACGAAGAGGGAAGGCGCTAAACTGAATTGTTATAATTTTTTCTATGTGAATAGTTATCCTTTGCACGCAACAAATCAGTGTGATTTTTCAATAGGTGGGTAAGGGTAAATAGTTCGCACAAAACCGATGGATATGAAAACTACCTACATTCTTTAATCTGGGTAAAAACTTAACAAAGTTGAAGAAATATGAATTTGTTTGGTTCAAAAAATTTCGATTTTGAAATTCAATAACCCGATGAACCAAACCGATTCAATAATTTGTTATTTAGAACAAAAAGTGCATGTAAGCCTGTTAATAATTTTCATCTAAATATTGATACGAACTGAAATTATACCACAGATAAGCATGTGTAGAAGAGACAAGCTCCTTGCAAAGTTACAATCAGAGGTATCCCTGTGTGCATAAACAAAACAGCTAAACTAAACTATGTAAAAGGCTACAGATCAGAAAAAAAAAATGTAAAGATTAATGTAGCATCGATTGATATAAAATCTATAATAATTGTATTATAACTTTCGCATATGGCAGGAACTATGCACTTATATACCAGGTAGAATTTTTTCAATATGCTGAGCAATGTTGAAACAAATCTTGTATTTTAAGCTGGTGAAAAATAAATGATTTCATTTAGGAATAGGAACACTGGCACACTGGTGTAAATACAAAATGTTAGGGCATTGATAACTATCTTATACTTCCATATTCTTTTATCAAATAGCGACTTGCATTATCAGAGGACATTAAATGTTATTATAGAAGAACTCATTACAGTATACTTGAATATGAGTAAATATATACAGTAAAGCAAGTTCTCTAAAAACATGTACTATTTTTTTTGACAAAAATAAAACCACGTGTCATAGTCTACGTAGGAAATTTATATCTTTCATTGCTGAATTAAACCTCAAACGTCGAGAATTGTAGCCAAAGCAACTTTTAGTTGCCAAGGGAGTAAGAATTTTTTCAAAAAAGTGAAATATATTGAAACGCGACGCCACTAAACCGATCACAAGAGATAATCGTAAAGGGTCAAAAGGTACACAGCTTGCACTAGCGGATAAAGATAACTAAACATAAACTTTCCTAAGCAAAATATACCTAGTTCAACTTATTAGGCATACAAATGCAATAAAAGTGCAGCCAAATAACTACACCAGAAAAATCAGACCCCTATCAAAATGTAACACCAACACTAGTACCAATTACACAAGTTAAGAGAGGACCAAATCTTCAATAAGGAAAAAACAGGCCGCAGCAGATCAAAAATATAAACCAGAACCAACAGTCTGAGGCAGGAAACTATGCAGCACAAATTCAGATCAGTAGCTTTTCAACAACTGCGATGAAACCATAGAACAGTCGCGAAAATACACCTGCCACAGTAAATTGAGACAACAAATTACTACTTCAACTGACAACTCAATGGATTCCACAACAAATTAAAAATTGCAAGTGTATCTATATGTATGTTTCAGAAATAAGACCGGAAGAAAAACTTTGAAATATCTGTTTTGATTCCAATATATTAAAGATTTATGTATCTTCCTTCCTATATATTACCTAATCTATTTCAAGAGTGCTTTTACATTTTTGTTTGCAAAATCAATATGAAATTTCATAAGCTCAATTGCCAAAGGTGGAAATATTTCATGCATACTGTACTTGAAATAGAAATTAACCATATCAATTTGTAAATAGAAAAATAGTAACCCTTCAAAACAAAATTGATAAAGCATGATTCATATCATCACATGTTGTTATTAAAAAAAAAAATATAAGATCATCACATGGCTTCATATCTTGTCATATACTTGTCACTTGATAATAATAATTATAATTATGATATACGCAATCACATACCTCTTGGATGGACACAAAGAAAACAATTACGTATTTCTTCCTCCAATCGGAAGAAAGCTTTTCTTGTACTTTCCTATATGACAACCAAATTTGTCTCCTTCAACACCAAGCTCTTCAATCATCTGAGTTTTCAAATCAACCCAAACTATTTTATTATCTCTTTTGTTTAAGAAGACTATATTATTCTTCTTACCAAGTCCTATGGGCGACACAAAAAAAGGAAAGGACGATCCAAACTGCTCGTGAAATGGCCCCACAATAAAGAGATTTATCCGTGATTCTCTCACACCAAGTTTACCCAAAATTGATAAGCGAAAAGTAGCCTCCCCTCGATAACTTGATATCAAAGTAATGGTGCCATTTAACAGCGCCAAGTGTCTCTCCACGAATTCAACATCGAAATTACCATCCATGTTTGTGGGTATGGGTGTTTTAAACACCTCTTCATTGCTAAAGTCAAATGATAACAAACACTCTTCAATATTTTTGGATTCACTTTTAGCCCACCAATGAGACACTCCATCCGTGTAGAGTCCAACACCTCGCAATGACGTATAGTAATAACAATTACGCATATCAAATTCAAGTTTCTTCCAAGAGTTACTTTTGAGAGAATATATCTCCCACAAAGGATCGTAAGATCTATCTTCCCATATCAAATCTTCCTCATCATCTGGATCATTGTCGGGAAAATAATCTATCATTTGAACCACTTTATAGTCATCGCTAACGTGATCATAGCCAAAACCATGAAGATAGAAGAAAGGGGTCCGATTAGGTCTTATGTTCTCAACAGGGCTGGGAGGAATGACCTTAGACTCACGAGTTGTTGGGTTCCACAATACAACTTCACGGGTGTATTTAAATCCTTGTTTGAGACAAAGAATACCATTAATACTTACACAACCCACAATATAAATATTAGTATCAATCTCTTGAAATTGAGGTGGCCAATCTAATTTAACTCGATTCTCAAACCTCTCACCAGAGAGCCAATAAAACTCACAATGCTGGCCATAACAATAATTAAAAGGCAGTTTATGTAAGACGAGAAATGTATCATCATAATCAGAATGATTATTACATAAAATATTGTTGCAGTACATCTTCATGAAATTGGCATTTTCAAATAAGAGAGACCATGATTTGCATACGCATAGAAACCGCTTCAATGATTTTAAAGGCAGTTTCGACAAAATGAAGAGCACAAGATCATGAGGTAAATCGATGCAAACCTTTTCGTCAATGACAGCAACAGCGAGTGAATTGTCCATCTCCAGCTTTCAGGGTGATTAAGAGGGAAAAGATGTAGTGCAGTCTGCATGCATTTCCGAAATGTATATTCCAAAGGATCAAATTGCATATAGTAACCCGAGATCTATTCCATCCAGCAAGGTAACATGAAAACCTAATGATAACGAGCTTTTTCAGCGATAATAACGTGGAGATCTGTTTCGGAAGTCAAGTAATTATGAGTTTTTATCTTAAAAAAAAAAAGAAGTAATTATGTGTTTATATCTATCCGTTCTTCCAAGATTTATATTTATATTTTGTATGTTAAAAAATAAAACTACTGTGTTCGTTTTATTTAAGGTTGCTTGAGATTGATAAATATGGTACTCGTCCCTGCAAATATGCTTCGTTTAAGTTTTGGTCCCGTAAAAAAAAAATTGTTTTTGGTCCCTGTTTAAAATTTTGCAGGGACTTGTTTAAAAAACAAAATATTTTGCAGGGACCAAAAACTACAAAATGGGTCCAGTCATCATGTGCCACGTATACAAATCATCACAAAAATGGGGTCAAGGACTATTTTAAAAAACAAAAAATTTTGCAGGGACCAAAAACAATTTTTTTTTACAGGGACCAAAACTTAAACAAGACATATTTGCAGAGACGAGTGCAATATTTAAGCCTTCATATAAAAAAAAAAAAAACTGTTTGAGGTTAGTTATGATTTTTTTTTAAAAGGAAGCTTAGTTATGATGAACTTATGATGGTAAGAAACACAAAACAAATAAGGAAAATGCTAAACTTTCCGAAGAAAGAATAGCGAAATTTTCCCGATCAGTTTGGCTTGTTAATAAAAATAAAAAATAAAAATTGGCACCACATCCTCCTTTATTCCACTAAATCTGAACTGTACACCAATGCAAGCTATACACGTTTGCATTCCTGAATTTTCCCGAGACATTCATTCGCGCTCTCTAGCAATGCTCAACAAATAAATGAAGTGACCCAGAACCACGCATGACGCAGCAAAACACATTCTATTGTAATGTACTCCCTCCGTCCAAAATGGAAAATATTTAAACTAATATATAAATCATTATTTACACTTGAATAGAAGGTAAGAGGACAACAAGCTGCGTCACTAGATCTTTTTGGATGGCAAAATCAATCCTCGTGAATACAACATTCATGGACCTAGGAGACGTAACATTGCTATGCATGACCTTTTGAACTCTATGTAGAAGGTCAACAACCTCTGGTGCTAGGAAACCGATAGTGTCAAAAGGAAATGGTATAAAAGCATGTTGATTATCAGAGCACGCTTTCTCATATTTGCCCAATTTGCTTGATGCAACTTTTATAGCTGTTTGTCCTACGGTAAAAGGTCCGACACCCAATCCCACAAGTGGTGAAACCCCAGTCAAGTCTACACAAGCATGTTTTCCACCTACCCATCCGTACACCATCACATCCGCAGGCTTGAGTGTTAACATGCGCCTCCTTCTTCACTGATATTCTCGCTCGTCTGAATATATCAAAAAGTACATCCCTAACAAAGTCATATTTGTACTTAAAAGCCAAGAAGCTCCTTACAATGAACGACATGCATGCTCCCCAAAAGTATCCAGGCACGCTTACGACAAACAGCGCACACCCCATCAATAGGAAATAATGGAATCATAAGACGATATCTAAGGATAGCACGAGACTCCACTGGTGACATATGCTGACCTAACCCATCAATCGGGATAGCTAGAAGTAAATCATGAGCATGTGCTGCTTGCTAACATCCAACAATTGCCTTCTGTCTCGTGGTCATGTCAAACTTAACTTCCATATCTTGGACACTTTTACTAAAAAGAGCACTCGCTAAAACATGTTGTGCTTTAGGAGGGACGATGTCTTTGCTAGTAAAACTGCTAACATCAAAATTTGGAATCATACCACGAAAACCATCCAAAGCATTATCAAAATCCAAGTCCATGCCACATACCCCACTATCTCTCAAAATATGATCTTGTAGCACCTAAGACTGTGCCCTAGAAGCCACAAAATTGTACGACGAAGCCTCTAATACTAAGTACAAACTCAACCTTCCAAACCTAATAGGTAAAGAAGCCAGCCTCCATTTAAGGTCCCCAAAGAAAGGACCTCCACCAACCACAATGTCATCAACCGCTTCACGAAACTCTTTATCAAACAACATAGCCGCCTCCTCCATGTGAATTGGTTGGCACGTCCTTAAGCCAAAGAAAAGTTTGGCAATACCCATGCACAATCGAAGTAGAAGACGTTCACTCTGAGGATCCTGTAACTGAGGAAGAAAATGCATTAACTCAGCAGCCCTGAAAACTCTCTTCATGGCTAACCCCTCAATATAACCTTTGTCTCAGCTAACAACCCTTCCGAGCAATTTCACCCCCAACGTCGGCCTCTCAATATCCGGAGGAAACAACCCCCCACGATGCTTATTACCATCACATGAAGGCCAAAAAATCTCAGTTTTGGCCAAAATTAAATGACGTTTTGGTCATTTCGCACGAATTATAAGTAATTTCATAAAATTAATCTTCATTATTGATACAAGAAAGATAAATTAAAGAATTGAAATGAGTGAAAGTAATAAGTAGTTAAGGGTATAGTAAAAAAAACATCGTTCAGTATTTCATTGGTATTATAAAGCGACTTATAATTTGGACAAAAAATTTCTGCAAAGTAACTTATAATTTGGGACAGGAAGTATACTTCAATTTTAAGTGTGATTTTATTATGTAATCAGAATGAGTTTAATTTATTGCAAGTGTACACAAGTTTTTTTTATAAAAAAAAAGTCTACGATAAAAGTTTTAGACATGCATTTTATAACGAGAGCTGCTAAATATAGCAAATTTGTTTTTGGCAAAATTTCACGAGCAATGTATATGCCTTTGTTTTAAGATGCTGGAGTCATTTTCTTAACATTTTAAATAAATGATAAAGGGAAATTCGCGATATATAACATTTTTCTTTTATAATATGTTGTCACATTAATTAGTGAGATGTGATAAATGTGTGTTTTTAACTCGTTAAATGATGGTCAATCATGTTTACCATTATATATTTAACTTTGAAATTCAAATAATAATTCAAAATATTCATAATTGTATGCTATCATTTTATTTTTAACTTATCTTACTTTAAAGTTTAAATTTTGTTTGAAGAATGACATTGTAGGCTGAATTAAAAATTCTCTTCAATCAATTACAAACACAAACATCAATATACGTAACATAGTATAAAAAAAAGTATCGAAAGTCTTAGTTATTCCGATAAAAATCAGTCAAAATGTGATTTTAGTGAAAATAAAATACTTCAGTTAATTGATGAAGTCGCTCTAAACCTTTTTCTACTACTTCGCAACATACATATAGAAACGGAACAAAGACTGTCTGAAAAAGGCAAAGAACAGGACCCACCAAAAAATGAGTAGTACGTAATGATAGAATGAAGTAAGTGGGGAATGTCTTGCGGATTTTATTCTGGGACGGATTAATGCTGTATCTATCAAAATGATGTTTCTATCTATTTATATGAAATGTTTGGTCAAAGTTTACTTGCCTCCTAACTAGACACCTATTTTCTTTAGAAACATATAGGTGTCCAACGCGTGCACGTGTCTACACTAACAAGACATATACACGCATGGTTACATTCAATTATTTCTATTTTCATAAATTATCAGTATCGACGTATCAAGGCCGCTCAATCTGTATGAGTGATGCGTATATATTGGATAATCATATGCAGGGCGGAACCTTGGGGTCTGCAAACAGTTCAATGGAGCTGGGTCACCCCAAGGTATGGGCCTAAAAACAATTATAGCCCAGTAGTACTACTAAGTACTACCCCACTAATTGGATCCTCTTTCTTTTGGTGTTAGGTGAATGTTTTTTTGGGAGGGTGGTTTGAGGTTACTCATGTATACGGTAGTGATTTTCACTGTTGGGTGTACCGCATATATACAACACCTTGTATTTATCTTTTAAAAAATTTAAATAGAACATTGTTCTTTTAAAAAAAAATACGTTTTTATTTTATTATTGGTCTCTTTTCACTTCCCGAGCCGAACCTCCGAATTCGTAGAAACAACCCTGATCATATAGTCTCAAGAATAGTAGTTATAAGTGGGTATGAAGGGGTGAGTTGAGACTTTAGAGACTAATATGGATTTTTGGGCAAAATCACATTTCTCTTTCTTTTGTTAATAATTTTTTTTACAATAATATTTTTTATAATATGTGTAAAATAGTCAAATGAGATGAATCTTGGTGGGACGCGGAGTGAGTTATTTAAGATTAAATAGGTTTTTAATTTACTCCATATTTTATATAAAGATCTTAGCTGTAGGGACAAAAAAGCACTCATTTATTTTTGTAAAATTTGATGAAAACAAAGATTAAAATGAACATCAGTCAAAAAAAATAAAATTAAAATGAATAAAATTTTTAGGGAGCAAACTTAAAATATCGCAATTTTACAAATACTGTTTATTTCTCACTATGAGTCATTGGTATCTATTCTTTTTTTTTTTGGTACAATGGTATCTATTCTATCTATATATTTAAAATTGAATAATATTAGCAAGGAAATATATTTTATAGATCATATCACAATCGGGTTATACACATTGTAATTTGTTTCAAAATGAACCAACTAACTAACTAACTAATTCATTAACAAGTATTAACTAACTTCTATAACCGAACTAACTACCACTTCACTTACGTAGTCCAAGACTTTCAACAAGAAAAATAATATGTATATCTATATCATCACTTTCACTTAAGTTTTAGATATAGATTGAGAGTTTTGTATATCTTGAAGTTTCTCACAACAAAAAGGGAAGAAGAAGAATAAGAAACAAAAAGGGAAGAAGAAGAAGAATAAGAAGTTCTTTTCAGAATGGCAAATCAAGGAGGAGTTGAAAATTGGAACGTAGATGATACATTGATGCTTGTACAAGCAATGATAATATTTCCACCTGAGACAAACCACAGGTTCTTGAGAATTTCAGAAATGTTTCCAGAAGCAAGAAGGAATAGAACTCTTTTGCAACACTACCTTGAACAGCTCCCTGGTGATTTCGACCATTTTGTTCCAGCACGGAACTTTGGTGCTTGGAGTAATGATGAGGACCGGTAAGTATATTTCTTCTTCTTAATTAAAATATGTTCTTTGTTATTTTTATAAAACTATATATGATTTCCATTTTCTTTAGGTTATTATTCATGGGTTTTTTTTTTGGTTACATATTATTCATGGGTTTATACGTGTTCTCCTTTTCTTGATTAAAATATGTTCTTTGTTATTTTTATTAAACTATATATATATGCTTTCCATTTTCTTTAGGTTATTATGGGTTTATATGTGTTCTCCTGTTCTTGATCAAAATATATTCTTTGTTATTTTTATAAAACTATAATGCTAGGTTATTATTCATATGTGTTCTCATTTTCTTGATTAAAATATGTTCTTTGTTATTTTTATTAAACTATAATGCTTTCCATTTTCTTTAGGTTATTATTCATGGGTTTATATGTGTTCTCCTTTTCTTGATTAAAATATGTTCTTTGTCATTTTTATTAAACTATAATGCTTTCCATTTTCTTCAGGTTATTATTCATGGGTTTATACGTGTTCTCCTTTTCTTGATTAAAATATGTTCTTTGTTATTTTTATTGAACTATACATGCTTTCCATTTTCTTTAGGTTATTATTCATGGGTTTGAGATTTTACGGACTCAAGTGGACTCGGATTTCTAGAGAGCTTGTGCTCACTAGGAATGCATCGCAATGTCGCGATCGTTACCGCACTAGTGGATATGCTTGGATGAATTTTTAGAAGGCGAAATTGGTGAGGATGCAGATTTCGTAAAGACAATTCCAAGACGACGACAACAAATTGATTTCAATATGTTTTGTTCGCAAATTAGTCGGTACTTTTTTTACATCTGCATAATTACCTAATTGTAACCCTTGCAGTATTATTTTTTGGTGTTGTTACAACTTCTAGTATATATCTAAAGTTACATTTAGAATTTCAGTGATTAAAACAATGAAAATTCGCCTTAGCAGAATGTCTTGATATTGCTGTTCCTGATCTAGACAAACCTTGTTTTGCTACGCGTTTGCGCTTTTTTCCTTGATTGATTATATAAAAAGTTAAACCTGTATTGAACTGCTAGGGGCGTTCATTATGCATAATCATGTAATAAATTGCTAAAGTTTATCTAATTATTGTGGTATTCCAACTGGTATTGATATACAATATTTTTTTAAGAAAATAGATGTAAAATATTTACAAAATACAAAGTAGTAGCATTCAAAGAGTACAACGGGGACACGATTATTATCTAGTGTCCGTGCCTGCACTGGCAGGCTACCACAACAAATGTGTCAGTAGGGTTAAACCAACAAACCTTCCTTGAATTTGCATTCCCAACTGGTATCTCAAGCACATAGGAGAATTCCAGCAACTTATCTTTATTACATTTGTCAAAAAATTTCTTTAGTCATTTGCTTTTGCTTTTGCTGCAGCAATTGGGTTTAGAAGCTTAAAGAGAGAAGTGCTTAATTATGCATAAAAGCAAGCATTCATTCATTGTTATATACGACTTGGTTGCAAGTTACAAGCATGTCTCATTTTCATGCTACACAAAACCAGAAAACCTTAATATATTTTACTTAATCGCAGCTGCCTGAGAAATACATAGTAAAAGATTAGTTAAATAGAAGCATAATAACATCTGTTTGGCCAGTGAATTTCATTATTCCAGGTAAGTGTAACCTTTTAACAGTCTAAGGATGAACCCTCCAATATCCTTAACTATAGAGGTGGGGTACTATATAGGTTAACAGAAAATAAGTGGTAGAAAATGACTGAAATTAAAAATTAGATTTTTGTGAACGTGCAGTAGGATATCCGTTTCCTCTCCTACCAAAGAGGATAGTAGGGAGCAATTTAAGAGTCATAAAAATTATTAGGCTGCTATGATGCAGAAACATGTATCTAAGGCATAAAGTGCATTATAGACATGAACATGAAAAATTATAAGAGAGAATCCAAAACACACAATTAAGGCTAACTATGAATCTGAGATGAATACCTTTTCAATTTGAAATTCTTTGGAAGCATCTCTGTCATATGATTTCGTACAGGACGATTGGTTGTAGGAGTTCTTTTTCACCTCCTAATGGTCGTTTCCTCTCCCACACTTTTTTAATCATTTCTCAACTTCAATATCTTCAGAACCATCTTCATTTGACTTATCTTCAACCTTATCCTTACCATCCAACTCCTATTCTCGGCTTTTCTTTTCTCCTTTTCATAGTTCTCATATTTGACTTCAGGGATATCCTCTATCCTCTATCTCCTTTTGTTCCTTTGTTTTCCTTTTTCAGCTTCTACCCTTCGACCTTTCCTTTCCTGCATTTTTCCAATCCTTCCTCCACTTTGACATCTTCATTTGACATACCATCCTCCCCCTCTTCTTGACTTTTCTCCTTTTCACTGCCCTCATCGTTGTCTTCAGGGATAATCTCTTCTTCCATGACTTCTAATTCGAGTTTCTTAGCTTCAACGCTTTCTCTCGCTTTTTTACTATCCATAGTTTCCTCACCCAATGTGTCATCCTCAAACCCATGAACATCTTTCTTATTTTCTTCTGTTTCATTCACAAAATCATCTCCTGATACTTTCATATGCCAACATCTTTCTCATCCTCTTTGGTTTCTTTCCCTTCATCAACTTTCTTATCCTCTTTTATTCCTTCACCAATTTTGGTATCGTCATCTGTTATGACATCACCATCATCAGCTTTTTTATCATCTTCCATTTCTAGTTCTTCCTCCCCATCAGTTTTTTTTTTATCAACTATCATTGCTTTCATACCATCCTCCAAATCTTTGACTTCGTTATCCTCCAAGATTTTTCCTACTTTAGGTTCCAGGTCCTTCTTTTCACTCATGTCATTGCCATTTGAGTCAATCTTGGAAACTATATTGTACCCTTTTTTCACCCCAAAACAAAAACAGGGTTGAATATTATCGCAAATACTAATCAAATAAAATTGGTGCCACAAATTTGAATCTAAAAAATCCCCAGTACGAAAGTTGTTTATCATACAAAAAATCATATTCATCCGGATACAATAAATTACATTATTGATATAAAATGATAACAAAAAATGGGAAACAAAAACGATTTGTAGGACGGTGAGATTACCTATGAGATGGATTTTGAAATAGATCAGACAAGTTGATCGTGGGAGGTTAAGACGGCGTCGGTGGATGTTGTCGTTGTCGTTGTCGTGGTCGGGCGAAGAGACAGAGAGGATGGTGTCGATTTCACCTTATTATATGTCGGTTTCTTTGTACTTTGATGAGGAAAAAAGAAATGAGAAAGTGTGAGTGAATGGTTCTTCTTTTGTTTTTGAGAGACTTGGGTCATGCAAGAGGAACTTCAGCAAGACACTTTCCCACGCACAATTCACATGAATTCCACCAAATTAAGTGGGTCACATATAAATTTGATGAATCCAATGTAAATTTAAACCGATCAAAAATAATGTGTTGAAAAGTGTGTGTTATAATGTTTGTTCTTAACATTTTTTTTTCTTCATGCAATTCATTTTTTTTAACGAAATTTGTGTTATTCATTTTTTGTTAAGTAATTGGTGGTTAGGTCACATATTTTAAATGCGGAGAAGTAGAGTGTTTGGGTTCGAACACCGGCTCATACACATATTATTCATTTAAAATCTTATAGATAGAATAATAAATTTATATTAATCGTTTAACATTTGAGTTGGATCATTTCATATTTGAATTTATTTTATCTCATTTTGATTTAGTATTATATCTCATTTTGATTTGTTAAAAAAAAAACTGAACATTTGTTTTGATTTAAAATGCAATTTGAACGAAAGCACAATCTGTATGTATCAACAAATAAATTATGGATGCGTTTGTTTTGGATTTTTAGAAAAATCATTTTATCAAAAAAAATCTGTTTTGACTCTAAAATGAAAAGTCATAAGGATTAACTTTTTTCAAATACAAGGTGGTAACACATGAACTAGTTAAAAACCATTTTTTTTTAAATCACTTTTTTTGTGTTGTAAGGAAACACAAATAGCTTTAAATTTTTTATTAAAATCTCTAAAAAAATCTTAGATTTTTCTAACATAAAATCTTTTTTTTTTTTTAAAGTTAAAACAAGCGCACTCTATATTACAAATTAATAATCATTTTCTTTTTAAGGAAAGTTGATAATCATTTCTACACCGAACCAGATCCAAATTTATTTATTTTTAGTCAAGTAGCCTAGTGGCTAGAGAAATTCATCTTAAAGATGAATGAGTGGGGTGTAAGGTGTTCGAACCCTGACCCCTGCACAAATTGTGCATTATCCCTTATCAAATGAGTTAAGCTCATGGACACCCAAATATTATTTCCATTGTTGACATATCAAGCTAAACTAAATCCCTCAATCATATGTGGATTGATTAGTAACCAATATAATTTAGATCATCGCCCTTTCATTGATATGTTAGTTATGCCGATTTTAATTAAGAGTGGTGATACATGAGCACCCTTAGGTGGACATACCACTCTTGTACCACTCCCATGTGACCTTTTTAATATTAATCAAATGGATCCCCTCCTGCCTTTTAGTCTCCAGTAGTCTCTCCTGTGCAATTATGTACCGCTGGATTAATCCAACGGTTTTGTGATAAAAATGTCATAATCAAATGAGAGACAAAAGTACATTCTGTTCACGTTCTTCATTTCTGTGAGTTTTCTCTTCTTCACTTGATGATGTTGCTCTCTTGAGTTTTTTACGAGCAAGCATGGTGATTTCAATCAACCCAAAATACAATTAAATTGAATCAATCTTTACCACTGTTAATAAAACCTAGAAACAAAACCTGCAACATTTTTTTTTTCTGTTCCTCTTTTAGTGGTTTTTCA
>Ga0315914_1000854_pt1 | contig 42333 bp, 24 predicted proteins | sample MpolenodulesMG_FD_203920 | JGI IMG/M metagenome (GOLD analysis project Ga0315914, IMG submission 203920) | Medicago polymorpha root nodule microbial communities from Los Angeles, California, United States - elongated nodules | ecosystem: Host-associated > Plants > Roots > Nodule | place: USA... | reverse complement strand
ATTTTGCCAGGGGTTACGCCCCTGGCATTTCAGCTTTTCAGAATTTTGCAGAATCTTCTGCAGAATGCAGAGATTCTCTACTTTAATTTGAATTTAAATTTTCCCGCCTGCAATTTGCCAGGGGCTCCTGCGATTTGCGTGGGGTTTGCTCCTGGCATTTCGTCCGATTTGAAATTGCAATTTGCCAGGGGTTTCCCTGGCATTACTCCTGGCAAATTTGCCAGGAGCTTCAGCTCCTGGCATTTTTCCCTGGCAAAATGCAGAATTTCTAGTAGTGTTTGTTTCTCTCCCCTCCGCTCCAACACTCCCAAAGAATGAAGAAGTTCGGGGGAATTAACATCATCCTCCCACCACCCCATAACACCCTGCCACACTCTACCGACAACCTCACAATGAAGAAAAAGATCAATTGAGGATTCGTCCACCCTTTCACATAAAGTGCAACACCTAGGGGCCTCCTGCGGAAGAACGTTTCTCACCAAGAGATTCACCCTGGTTGAAATTCGGTTATGTGTTTAAATTACATTGGTTAGTTCTTGTGAGTCAGTCTAAATTTTAAACAAGTTGTCTTAGAATTGACTAAAAATCCTTCTTCAGAAAAAAGAATTGACTAAAAATCCCTAAAGACATAAACATTGTATTTAAAATTTAAGATAATCATGATATAAAGCAAAAACCATAATATATATCACCCTAATTTAAGTATTGGTATTTACTTAGATAATGAAAAAGAACTAATAGAGCCTTTTTTATGAATACTAATCAACCCTCATTGACCAATAGCCTTTATTTAACACTACATAACCTCTTTTCTTTTAGGAATTAACAGTACATAACCTCACTCGTTAAGAAGTTTCTAATAATATCTTATAAACACTCAATCTATAGCTAAAATTTTATTCAACAAAACAACAATAAAAATTTTAGAGAGACAAAACTAAGAAGGATAAAGTGTCTTATTTGTCCCCAAAAGCGTATAAAGCTCTAGAACAATATATAAAACAAACTAAAAATGTAGACCATTATTAAAAATATGAATTGCACAAATTGTGTCAAGTGGAAAGCAACTTGAGGAATAAGTATGCAAAGAATTTCCCGTCTCGACTGCGCATATTCAAAAGGACTTTTCTATGTGTGACTAATTACTAGAATTAATTAATGTCATTGGACCACTTCAGTTTTATTAAGAAATAAAGTTTGTATACTACTTGCATATGGTTGAAGGGTGATGTTGGCAAGATATATGTTAGGCAAGTAAGTGGGAGTCTTGAGAAAGAAAGAAAAAAAGAGATAAGAGGAGTCTTAAATTTTTAGATTTTTTTGAAGGGAGCTTGCTCGGTAATTCAGGTGGTTGATAAGATTAAGTCTCTTGCTTTTACATGGTTGAAGATGAAATTTGCTTCTCTTCCCTTCAATTACCATGGTTGGTGGCTTAGTCCTTTCATCATGTTGTCTTCTTGCTCGGTAATTCAGTAGTTATTTCTTTTCAGGTTTTAATTTCTTGTACGGGTTCTCCTTGTAAATATTGTTTCGACTTTGTTGTCTTCTCCTTAGTACACCTTGTGTTAGGAGAGACACTTTGATTTGGTAATATATTTCGTTTTAACCTCTTAAAAAAAATAACAATCATAGTATTCGCATTTAAGAAAAGTTCTCTTAAACATAGTAGAACTGTAGAAGAAAAAAAACATAGTATTCACATTTAAGAAAATTACTATAATTATTAGAATATATGAATTTCCATATAATAAAGACATTACAAAACATACTTTCATGATGATGGATAGTAGAAGCAATAATCATATGAATCTTGGTCCATCTTTTTTTCATTTTTTTTTCTTAATTTTTTTTCTTCCTTTTTAAGGCAAAATTGACAAAGGAATTGTATGGGAGTTAAACATTGATTCATAACTTCCATCAAGTTACAAATATTCATAAACTAATTTAAATTTATTGAATTATTCTTACATCAACCTTTAATGGCTTTACTACAAAGACACACTAGGAAGTTACATTGTTGACACACCTTAGTGTTGCCCTTCCAATAAACAATCACCGCACAATCAACATCAAACATCAATCTAAGAATCACATCGAGAATCTCTCAATTTCAACAAAACTTACCCTAATTCTTCTAAAATCTCACATATAAAAAGACATACATCATTAAAAATGTACGTATTTTATCATGTTAAACTCATTCACCCGAATTTTAAGCGTTATAGTGTTTGCAGGTCCAACATATTGGCCAAGGGCATATGATACAAATAAATAAAGTTGTGTAGCCTTATAGGCAATAGGTTCAGTTTAGTGAAAGGGATAGATAGTTGACTGAGAAAAGACTACATGGGATACACAAGAGTTAGCTAGAATGAATTTGTGATCTCACTCACACCAATCATAATCACCTAAATCCAATCAACCACTACCTAACAATATGGGCATCCATACTTTTCATCCACACACACACTAACATATCCTTTTCCTTCTCCACCTTCTTAATCTTATGTATCATCTAGCCCTATTTTTGCTTTTTATTTTTCCCTAAAACAAGAACTTTTTGGCAGCTTTTTTTACCGATTTTCTGGGCTTATCTCAAATCTTCTCATTATTTAATCACAAGACATCTCACCAAACTTTGTGAACTTTTCTTACCAGCTACAGTTTTGCTATCTTGCGCACATGGTTCATTCTTCTTATGTACCTATCATTGTCATGGTTTGGTACGCTTAGGCCCGGTTATGGCCCAAGTGAATTAATAGATCTTCTTCTAGCAAGACCAAACGAGCCATGTCCTACACTAATAAAGACACTAACAAATTAAGAAAATTCAGCAGAATTTAATTCTCAACTATGACTCCATAACAAAAGCAATAAAAACAAATAGATAGGTAAGGGGAAGTTGTGACATTTTTCCAATTATGCAAATAAATAATCATATATTGCCAACTACATTTGTATAATATCTTATATCAAAATCAAAAAAATATAATGCAAAATAACACACTTTTAAAATAGTTTCAAATTAAGTAGTTATAGTCAATTGGTTGATAAATTTAGTTAAAGATGAATCGATCGAGAGAATCAGAATTCAAATTCTGATTGAAACAATCAATGATCACATTTTGTTTCTATGATCATCTAATCGAACTCCAAAATACCAAGACAATTTTTTCTAAGAAAATGTTAAGAAAACAATTGCCTCCAAACTAAACATTTATTTCCTTCTTACGTTGAATAATAATTGGGGCAAGGAAGGGTTGGGATGTTCCTTTCAGTATCTGACATGTGGCCTCATTTGTCAACTAGCAACTTGTTCATTGCATCACAAAATTGGATATGGGAAAGTAAGATGAGCAATTTATTGAAGATATAATCATCCAATTTGCCCAACTCACCACGGATATAGCTGAAAAAAATTGGTACCAACAAGTGCCAGAAGCTGAACAAGAGATCCATTTGTAACTAAGCTTGTAGGGTATTTATTATCTTCTGACTATGCTGGTCCTCAGATATGGCTGATAGCTTTGTCCCATGCATATATTGGAAATAATATACTAAGACATATAGTTTTGCTTTCTGACTATGTTCATACCCTAAAAATCATTTTCTATAATAACAAATTCAACTCCTTAATTTTTCAAACATTTTCAAAAAATCTTCCTTCTTCACAAATTAAGTTGATTATGATTATTTAAAAAAAATTGTTTAATTTGATTTGCTATATATAATCATCCAAGAAAATTACTAATTCAAAGATCAAATTAAGTTAGTCTTCAAGGACCAAGGTGACCAAAATATTGTCCAAAAAGTACTAGTAAGTGAAGGGCCAATATTGTCGTTTAGTAATTATTGTATATAATAAACAGTGGTAAAGAATGAAAGAATAGATGTAATTCATATTCAAACTAAAAAGCATAGATTCTAGATTTTTTTTCTTCCTAATCCTACAAAAAATAAACAAGACTAGACAAAACACAAGGTACTTTTTAACCACTACAATAGATTCTGTAGGACTTCAACAACAACTTAACAAATAATTAAGCAAAATAAAGATGATTTAGTTCTCAATACCTCAATTAGTCTGTTTTTATTCTAAAATGATTACATCACCGAATCAATGGACTTTTCTACGTGTGTTCCATCATATGTGGTAGAGATTAAAGAGAACAATCGTCGTTTAAATCAATCAATTAATTAAGAACTTTATATTAAAAACAAGATTAGATTAGAATATTACTATCAGATTAGAAAGTGTACGTTGAAACTACATAATATACATAATACAAAGTTGAGTAAAGCGTGTCTTGACTAAGGTTAGAGAAGTTGAGGGGGGCCCACGGTGGTTGAGGGAGGACCCACCGCCGCAGCAGGGCACATGTGCCTACGTTGGACGGCTACCAACTACATACACGGTTTGGTAGAGTTCAGTGGGAGTGTTCCTTCCTTAGCTTACCACAAGTTATGTTTTGTCTCTACTTTTCATTCACTTTTAATATTCATTGCAAAAAAAAACTCATTGATTTTTAGTTTCTAGAATATACAAAAATTCAAAGTCTATAAGTTTAGTTTAATTGAGGTGTAGTGACCGTGGTATTACACTGTTACTATCACTAGTGTATTTAGTAAGCTTATCATTCTATCAGGTAAAAGAAAATGGTGTGTTTTTCTTGTAACTCCGACACTTTTAATTGAAGACGTGTTTGCTTCTATATATAAAAAAAGTTGAATAAACTAAAATTGATTGATCTAAAATTTGGTGATAATACATATTTTTTTGAAGGAATAATAGATCACAACATCCTACTCCAAACCAAGATTCTCAAGAATAGTAGCTTATTAATTAAGCTTGTTTCTTTTTCGACTTTTAGACATATTATGGTAATATTCAACTGTTATACTTGTTTTTGGGTTTTTGAGCTACACTAAGAAATGCGTAAATAAAAGAAGAAGATAAAGGTAGAAATTTTGAAAATAAGCTTGTTTGATTGATTGAATGTGTTAATTACAACGTATGAACATAGCATTTATAGAGAAACTATTACTTGTTAGCTAAATGTTGTGATCTGCAATATGTAATTCCTATTCGGCTAATTTTCACATGTGTGCAAGATAAGTCCACGTGAGTGGGATCATGCATGGAGTCCCACGTTCAGCTTCTTTCTCCTCTCACTAATAATATATGTTGACACAGTTTCTTTATGCGCATCTCCACTACCGATGGTGTTCAGTCACTCATTCCTTGGAGCGGTTTGGCGTCGAGAGTGACAAATTGTAGGTAATGCGCCATTATCCAGTCCCACCACGTCTATGACTCAGTTTTGAAACTCTAACGACACACGTTCATAGTTAGTTGCATTGAGAAAGAATTAGCTCCCTCGCTCAGATGTTCTGGCATCGCCTATCCTTCATTCAGTTGAGGGGCTTCTTCATTTGATTGTGGTAATCGCCTACTTGTCGAATTCAATTAACATGACAATTATTTTTATGTGTAAACAAATGTCATATGTCATATCGGTTGATCTCTTAGAAATGAAATTATGTGACGCAATAAATTGTGTCTGTGCATGAACTAAGTCATCATTGCGCCGTGAAGTAGGAGTCTAGCCGTTATAACCCTATTCAGCTTATGATAAGTCAGTTGTTATTACTCTCGTCAATTTCATTTACTTCGACGTGAACAGTATCATCATTGCGCTCTCGACAAAAAAATTCTAGCATGTTAATGTGGATGCTTATGAGTTCAACAAAGAAGAGTTCATTAATATCGTCAAAAGTAAGTGTGGTCTCTGAAAACATACCTATGAGCGTGCAAAAGAGGATGGAAAATGTGAACTCACACCAGAGGCTTCATAATGTGATCTATCGTAAATATAAAGTTCGAAGATTTTTTCTTGAGGAAGAATTCAATGCACTTACAACACTAGCTAGGCTTCAAGGTTAAGCTTTGACCTTTTCTAAGGATTTATTTAAGGTTGACATATCTGCTACCTCCATCAGTCTTAGTGTCTTGTTGCTTCCTCGGATGAGTCGAGGAAGAGAGTAGATGCTCTAACGATCCAATTTTGGAAGGAGGAGGCAAGAAATGTTGTTCTTAGTGTCTTGTTTTCAACCTTTATTCTTCAGACATTGTTGAAATTTTGTGTCATGCACAATCCTGATGGAGAGTTTGTCTTTTCTTAAAATTTCAGTGTTTGTTCCATTACCATTGAATTGTGGGCTATTCTCCTGGATTTCCTAATATTTGGATATACTAAAAATTTTAGATGCTATAATTTTAATCAGAGTCTTTTTACTTTGGATTTATGATTGGTATCCTTTTATGATTTTCCCTTGATTGTATTTCTCTAGCTTTGTTTGCCCATGAAGCTTGCACTCTCTTTTTGGTTTTTTTTTTTTTTGGCAAAGTTACACATGCAGTTTTTAGGTTTAACTTTTATTTTGGAATGATCCTTTAAGTTTAATTTTTTTTTAAAATGGTCATTTGTGATTGTAACAAAAAAAAATGTCATTTGTGATACATATTGTTTGCAATGTTACCATTTAAGTTATCTTTTTGTTGCATTGTAGTCCTTTATGTTATAATTTATGGTTGCGTGAACCACAAGTTTTGTTGCACAATTCGAGATGAACAACATTCATGTCCATTCATCACGTCTCACATAAGAAATAAAATGACTTATTGTTTTTAGTTCGTAAATGTTAACGATTTATGCTGAATGAAGACATTTTTGCGAAAAATAAGATACTTTGGCTTTTAAGTTTTTGAATTTGAGAATTTAGATTTAAAAAATAAGTGATATGAGAAAGAACATGGACATATATGACATGTTTATATAAGTTTTCTCGATATTAAAATACACATATACACATGTGTTTTATTTCAATGAAACTTGTTAAACAAGCTAACAATGAAAGTATAATCAATGGCAGAGTCAGACAAAAAAGTTTGGGGTGGCCACCATCAAAATAAATTAAAATATATAAATTATTTTTAATAAAATTTGTCGTTAAAAGCATACAACACATTTAAGTTGTAATAAACTCAAAATCGATCATTCGAAATTTAAATTACATAATATATAAAGTCGATCATTAAATACTTAAAGTGACACTTTATGTTTTCTGAGTGACTTGAAATCATCAATAATTGACTCGAAACTAATACATGCACTAATTGCCCTTTTAATATATATTGAGATGTTATCTGCTAGAAACTTAAGTCTCGTCTTGTTTCTCAATTTAACAATATGTAATGAACAAGAATTAGGGATGGGAATAGGCTAGGCCGAGCTAGGCTTTGCAAGGCCTAAGTTTGGCCTGCCATATTTTTTTAAAGCCTAAGTCCGGCCTTCTGAAAGCCTGATACGGCCTGCTAGCCTGTTTAAAAGCTTATATCTTATAAACATCCTTAAATAAGAAATGTGATCTAAGTTTAAATAGACTAGCGAACTAATAGTTCAATTACATTAAACTCTTTTTTGATAATCAACACGAGGTTTTAGGAAATTTCACTATATATTGTATCATATTTCTATTCTAGTTTATAAAATACATTTATATATGCAAAAAATTAATGTATACTAATAAAGCATAAATTATTGAAAAAGTTTACATATTTATATTTTAATTCAAAGTACAAAATATAATATAATAATAAATAATATTATTCATATTACTTAAATAGGCCGGCCTAATAGGCTTAAGAGACTTTTTGAGAGGCATGTGGTCTGACCTTTTAAGCTAAATAGGCTTAAAAAAAAGTCTAGGTCTTCTCTATTTAAGAAAAAAGTCTGGCCTAACCTGGCCTGTCATAGGCCCTTGTAGGTCAGTCTGGCCTATTCTCATCCCTAACAAGAATGATTGAAATTAGCAAAGGTAGCAAAGTTAAGAGTACTAGGAAAAAAAAAAGTTTTTTAAGGTATCATTTACAATTCTGCCAAATTCCAGGGTATAAATTTTTATTTTTTTTAAGATGGAGTTGCCATGGCTCCCCCTTGCCATCCCTGGTTCCGCCATTGGTATAATATAACATAAATGATCAATTCAAAAAAAATGTCGGACTTAAAGAACGACAAGTGTAATTTTGACTTTATTTTTTCTTTCGAAAAATCCCTTTTTGATAAAGAGAAAAGAAATACAATAGTTAAAGATTCCATCTTAAATTCTTGTGTCCGTTGAAAAATGTTTGCAAGCGATCATTTCATAGCAAAGGGGGCTAGGCTATGAATTAGAAGAATACGAACCACAAGTAGGAAAGCACAGAAAGAAGAAGCAATTAACAATAATTACCCTCATGCAATAGGAAGGTTGATATTTTGATAAAAATGTGATGACTGTACCTATAACGGACCCCATATCATGGCCAGTAAACGTACACATGTGTGCTGCCACTTACCAAGTTGATTAAGGTACTATCAACATTATCTGATCCATATTTATGTACACACACATGTATATCCAAAAGGGTGTTTGATTAAAAGTACTTCTACCAAACAATGGCTTATGTAAGACATCCTTGTCTGTTCTTTGGTAATCTCCAAGGTCATGTTGATGCGGTGAGGATCTAAAGATGAATCCAAAAGGACCCACTACAAGTCATGCATGTGATGTAGGTGAAGGTTGTACTATATTTTAACAATTTGGGTAGAAGAAGAAACAATAAGTGCTCTCATTGACAAGAAATGGTATTTAGAATATGGGAAAATAGTTGTGTGAGACTGAGTTTTTATGACTTTGATAATTTTAATGTATTTTAGATGAAAAAATGATAGATGAATGATTAAAAATAAATTATTCATCGATGTCAACAAACTCAAAATCATGTAAGTAGAACCCTTAGAATATGAGTGATTGCATTAACCCTTAAATTAATGTGGAAAATATATATATAAATAAATTTTAATCAATAAAAAATGTGTTAAAAATGTGATAAAAGCTCACATAATCTTTTTTCATTCATTCTATTTACTTAAAGCAATTATACATAGACACCTTTAAATTTCATACATTCTCGTTATCTCTTCTTATTACATCAATATATCACCGGTCACCACATCAAATTCTTTTATCTCTTCTCTTTCAAGGTTTATACATCAGATAAGATATCACTAAATATTATTCATTTCTCTATAATAACATTAGTCCACTACCCAAATCAAGCTATCCACCAAATAAGAATCAAAACCAAAATTATTGAGGCTTGAGAATAGTGAAATAATTAATTAATAAAAATCCTCTCAAAAAAAAGTAATTAATAAAAATATATATATATTGTGGAAGCTTCTAATATCTCTACCTAACACCTTTGAAAAAGAAAAAGGAGAGGGTTGGGTTTGATGGTTGAAAAGTGACTCCCCCCATTATCTGTGCCTGTGGGAAGGCCATAGTTTTTGGGATCTGGTTGGAAATTAGCTACCACCCGCTATGTCCTTTTCTGCTTATTGTTATCTAAGATATATATGTCTTACACTGCTTTTCAAAAACGCACTTACTTTGTTATGAGATATTTTTGTTAGATTAAGCTCTCTTAAACACAATAGTAATACAACTATTTTGTAATAACTTTTTTATACTTATTTTATGTTAAGAAAAAAATGTGTTTAAAAAATAATTGTATAAATATTATTTCTTTTTATAAACAGTTAATTAACTTTTTAGTACTTTATTTCTTAGTTGTTCCATTTTAATTATCAAACTGACGTTGTATCCTCACTTCTAAACTCACTTTAATATTATTTCTTAGTTCATTTCCGCTCTGAGCGCTCCCCAACTAGAGGTATCAGAGCTTGGTTAGGTTTGGTGGGATGGCGATAATGGGATCCTAGTGTGGAACGGATTGTTGGTGTGGATGATTCACATTTGAAAGAGAGATTATTAAAATTCAAGTGAGTAGTTAAATCTCACATCAACTAGAATTGTTGAATATATAAGATAGAAGATCTATATGCTCAATGTTATAAAATTTTGGATGAAAATATATTGTCGAGTCCTTTGTTTTATGAAATCTAGACATGTGATAAAAAAAATTAATATGAAATAATATTTTGTTTACATAAGAATATGTTTCAAGTATATCCATGAGACAATATCGCAATCATTTTTTTTTGGTTAAACAATATTGCAATCTTTAATAAAAAAGATGAACAAAATTGATCTAATCGATAAAGATACAACTGTTTTAATGAAATATAAAGTTGTGAATCCTCATATGTGAGAAATACTTTGATGGACACATTTACAAATCAACATTGTTAAGCATGCTCTCACATTAAATGAAAAAAAATAAAAAATAAAAGTATTTCATTATATCAATTGACATTATTCAATTTTATTCTCTTTTACTTTTTTATAATTTTGTGTGTGTCTAAATATATTTATTTAGGTTTGTGTCTATATTTCTCGTATATGTTAAATTTACTACATATAGTAGCAATAGTAAATAGTAAATAGTGGAGTAATTGTAAGTAGTGCATAAGTATTTTGAGTCTCTTGTAATCTAGTGAATATCTAAAATTCATTTGACATAAATTATTTATATGTATTTTTTTTTTAAATTAGGACCGAATTGACTTAATCAATCGACTAGTTAGACATCGAACTATATAATCCAAAAACATTGAATACTCACAAGACTAATATGAACCATGAAAACCAGTTAATTATGGCTCAAAATTGGTAATGGAATCCATTCATGTTTTAATTTTCAATACTTTTCATTATTTTAATTTTAAAAAATAAAATAAATGATGTGGAATATAACATAAAAAGTTGTTTTTCATCTACTCTTGTTTTACTATTACATCACTTTAGTATAATAGTTCCTATAATATTTTCACAAATTAAAATCTAATAATAAGATGTAATTTGATGAATGTCAAAAACTTAATTACACTTATAGTATATAATATTAAACTCTAAAAAAATACATATACTTATTAAACAACTGATCAATGAGAATTTATAAAGATCGACATACAAAAAAAAAATTATTGTTGATATTTTTATAATTTGATTGATAATTTCCTCTTTTCTTGGATGCATAATTTCCTAATATCCAAGCAATTATATTTATGGTTAAGTATTTAGATTGGGGGAAAACATCCTCATTATTCCAAGCCACCCAGAACATGCCCCAATCCAATCGAATTGCTCTCTGACCCCACGACATGACCTCGAGTTAATGTGGCAGATAAAATTTGAATGGTAGGTAGGATCAATTCACTACTCATTTTATTTTAGTTGCTCCCAACTTTAAATGTGATTTATGCCATTTACCTATTAAAAAGTTCCTTATATATCGTCAACACGCAATAATGTTGCTACAAAGAATACTCGCACCAAAGCTAGCAATTGCACAATTTGAACAGAAAATTGGAAGAGAATAGACATTTTCGCAGTTACATTTACTTTAGCTAAACCAGTGCAAAACATTCTTTAAATACCAAGCCAAGGACACATATTTTGTTACAATGTTACATGTTATATACTTGGCTATAGTGAGTACAACTCAACCGTTCCTATGTTTAATTATATATATGATGAAACCAAAGTACCTCATAAGTGATAGTGCTGGACTTTCGTTGGATCCAATATATCTTAAAATAATATTATAGTAGAGTTTCACGTTATTAGGTTTTATATTGAATCTAATACATTCTTTTAAAAATTGGCTTGTAAAATCAGACGTGTGTATCTTTTCAAAACTCATTCCTCTTAATTTCATCTCTATTTTACGTGAGACTTAGGTTTTCTATATATCCATATTATATACGAGACTTGAGTTTTCTTGATACACTTTTCACAAGCTCTAATTTCATATTGTGTCTTAATTAATTTTTTAGAAACTCGACTTGTAATGTGATTGTGTCTCTTTTTTAAATTTATTTGAGGTCTAATTTTAAAAGAAATCAAGTCATAGATGATATGGGTGGAATAGTCAACTACCTCTATTAACCTAAGTTATAAATATTTTTTCTTTTAGATTTTACTTGTCTAGTTCATGTCTCTATAACTTAGTTGTAAATATATATGGCGTGTAGACATTTCCTCTCAAATGTACCACCAAATTTAGAAGAGCATAGTGTATAGTGAATATGTGTAAGGTAAAATAAAGAAAGGCAAAACCTAGGTAGGTTCACATGTATACATGCCAGAGTTAAGAAGTCGGTTGGAAGAAGGCCTAACGAAATAAATAATTGTTAGGAGGTTGGTAGAATGATGCATGTGGTACTATAAGGACAATGCTTCGTCATTTCACGTTTTAGATAATGTTATATTATTATGTTTCATTTCTTGATATGTATTGTTGAGCTTACTATTATTGAGAGCGAGTGGAAACAAGAAAGATAGAATTAAAAATAATGGAGCATTTTTGCGTGCACATGACTATGCCACATATTGATATTTCCCCTCATATTAAGAAGAATATATGTATAATAATAAAATCAATAAACAAGTATCAACTGAAATTATGTCTAGGGGATGAGAATAAACTTGCATGATAAGTTAAAGTTCGGATTAAGAATAAAAAGATATATTTATATTTAGTGTTTGATATGTCTCAAATAAAATTATTTTAGTGAGCGGGTCTATAGAAAAATAAAAATAAAAATTGATGTGTAAGTATTAAAAACTAAATGAAATGAATAAAATAAAATAATACACATGGTAGATGTATACTGTACGTACCATTTTTTTTTTTTAAAAAAAAAAAATTAGGTATACCGCCATTGTATGTGAAGAATTTATCTCCTCCTCTCACAGCTTATCCACTCATGTAAACATGAATATACCTGTCAAGTCTCTTTTCTTTTTTCTTTTTCTCCAAAAAAGACAACCCTAAAAGTCTTCAAAAGTCCAAAAGAATCTAAAAATAGATTTCAATACGGAAGAAAAAGGAAAATAAAGATCATACACTAGGACTTAATGGTCTATAATATTTGTGACACATGAATGCATATATAATAACAATATTTAATAAGAAAATAAAGTAAGAGAATTTGAAGTTGGAGGGATTCTTAGCGCAATTGTTTGATCGATGCATGTGAAGTTGCGAAGAAATAGACACCCAAAACCTGGCTAGCAGCAGCATAAGCTCATGATATAAATTAAATTAATTCATTAATTAACTTACCAATTAAATAATTAAGATAAGAATAGTCATGACTTGGAATGTGATTATGCAGTTAAATATAATTAAAAGAGCTGTCATTAGTCATTACTCATTCCATTAGGAAAGATCGATTCCTGTAGATAAAAAATTAAGTGTGTCAACTCATACATGAAGTACAAACTCAAACTCAAAATCAAATTCAAATTCACCATCATATTTTATATTGCCTGTCTAAAAATTGATTAATCAATAATCATAACAAAATTAACAAGAAGAATTAGAATATAGATGAAAGTAACAAGGCAAAAAAAATAGCCAATAATGTTCAGCTATACTGATACTATATCTTATGCTTATGCATCAATAACTAATTATTTATACAAATTAGATAAGAAGGAAAAAAAATAAGAGAGAGAGAGGTATTCAAAATTAATGGAATTTCATTCTCTCACAACACTAGCTATTTTTTTCATATTTCATAACTTCATTTTCATTTCATTTCTAAGCCTTTGTAATCCCAAACACCACCTTTCAAACCCAAGAAATCATAAGCAGGTGCAGTAGAAGCATTTCCACTGCTAGAATTTCCAACAATTTCATCACAAGTACAATCCTTACTGTTCTGCAAACCCAAACTACAAACAAAACAGAGATTGTTCCTCTCTCTGTTTCTGAATTGTTCATCATGTTCTTGAACACGTGGTGGACTAATTGTTAACTCAAGATTCAAATCAGGACAACGTTCTAAAACCAACCCTTTAACCATGTTTGTGTTCATCTCTTGATGATGATGATATTGTTCTTGTTTAATGGATGATGCAAAAGATATAGTAGTTGGTAGGGTTTTTGTAGCAGTAGTAGTTGATGTAGATGCTGCCACAGCTATAGTAACAGCTTCTTGATTTTGAAGATGAAGAGATTGAGATTGTGATTGAGATTGAGATTGAGAATGAGAAACTTCGTTTAAAGGCCTATGAGTTGCAGGGTCAATTCCTCTATTCAAAAGCTTTCTTCTTATATGAGTGTTCCAATAATTCTTTATCTCATTATCTGTTCTTCCCGGTAATCTTCCAGCTATCAAAGACCATCTAAAAGAAAGAAGAGAGAAAAAATTAAAATTCAGTTCATAGTATCAAATGCTATCAAGCCCTAGACACACAGACACCAGACACAACACGGACACAGTCGCCAGTAGAAAGAATTTGAAAAATGAATTAATTGAATTGTGTCAGGACGCCTTCTATCAGAAGTGTTTGTGCTACAGAGAATAAAAGGGTGTTTAAGAATGTTGTTTTTATTTGGAATATTGAAATTTGAAACTTACTTGTTACCAAGAAGACTATGGAGTTTGATGATGAGTTCATCTTCTTCTTCTGTGAAGTTACCACGTTTAAGGTCTGGCCTGAGATAGTTAATCCACCGGAGACGACAACTTTTGCCACATCGGAGTAAGCCAGCTGCTTTAGGGAGAGATCTCCAACAACCTTCACCATGTGCCCTAATATATGATATAAGTCTATCATCTTCTTCTTTTGTCCATGCTCCTTTGTTTGTATGAGCTTTTTCACAACAAGGTGATCTTCCCATATTTGAGTTAAGTAACTTATGTTGTTCTATTTTCTTTGTGTGTTTGTTTCACTTTTGAAATTTTGAATTATATAGGATATTGAGAAATTTGTGTTTGTTTTGTTGCTTAAAGAACAAAGCCAGTCTAAGAAGAAGTTGAGGTATGATTATATAGGGACTTTGACCTCAAGGGAGAAGGGGACAGAGAGATAGATAGAGAGAGAGAGAGAAAAAAAGACTCAAAATTGCTTCTAGATGTGAGTTGGTGAGACAGGTTAAAGAGAGTGGCTGTTGTTGGCTATTTCTCTATCTATGATATTATGATATGATATATTTATATAGTTTCTTTGCATCAATGATATAACGGGTTAAAAAGACATTAACTATGGGTTACCTTCAGGTTGGTATAAAGTAGAATATATTAAAGTATGGGCAAGGCAAAGACAAGATGTGATCACTTGCCTCTTTTAAGAAGAAAAAAAGAGAAACACCAATTCATATCTTATACGCTTTATTAATCTCTATTATAAAACTCTAACTTGTCAATTTAACCTTGAGCTTTAAAAAAACTATTAAAAAAATTCAGTCACCAAATTTTTTTTCTTCAATAATTGATTAATAAAATGTCTAGCTGGTGTTATGTAATGAGTAAGGCACCTCCGTAATTATAGAAATTGTTAGTATTTCATTTACAGAACATAACATCAGATCCATGAAACCAAATTAAAGTTTGATTGAGATCTAACTACCTTAATTTCACTAATGAATTTGATTGATTCTTATTATTATCTTAGAAAGTTATAACCTCTCTTCTTTCCACCACTTTATTTATTTTATAAATGAAATGCTAAGAGGGTGTCATATGCTAATTAATCACAAGTGTTAATTAATCAATTTTTTATTTTTATTAGTCACATGAAAATCCCACCCAACGTAGGAATACAGTTATATTATAATGTATACATGATTTAAATTCAAATATGGATAATTAACCAACCAAAACATAAGCCTCATGTGGGTTCAAATTTCCCCTTAAATCTTTTTTGTCATTTTGGTAAGTTAGTTGTAACTGGCAATTCCCTGAAAGAAATGTCTTAGTAGTTGGGTATTCATGTGAGGAAATATAGAGATGGTAATGGTAGTTGTGGTTCTTTATTCTATTGGTGCATTATCATTCATGAGAGAGAGGGAGAGGGTAGATCAAATAGATAGGTTTCTAGAAGTGTTGAGGTTGGTTTCAAAGAAATTAAGATGGTGAAATAAGAGATGGGGAGAATAGGAAATGCCAAATGAGTGTGGTTGTAGTTGTGGTTGTACATGAGCTTTGGTTCACCTTCCACTTTTCAATTTTTCTTTTTCCCAAACCTTATGATGCAAGTTTAGGAAAAGTATAGCATGAGAAAAGGTTGGGATTGGGGGGCCTCATTTACCTTTTTGTTGTCATCTTCTTCTCCAATTTCATATTATAACAGTCAAGTGGATGGTAAGAATTACTAGAATTCAAATTCTATGTATTTATGCATTCAATGCATTAGTGATCATTGTATCGAGATAGATTGATATATCAATGCATATTTTGATTTTTATAAAATATCAAAATAATGAGATTAAAATTTAAAATGTTCAACGTCGATCCAACAGACACTAGAACTCTGACTACGTGAATGCATGGAATTCGTGATCGAATCCGACTTCAAATTTAATATTCATAGGTACAAATAGCTTTCAAGGAGGGAAGAACATGAGAGTTGAAAAAGATTCAGTGCACATGGGTAATTTTTTGGAAGTATTTTACCACTTTTTCACCCTTTTTGACTGTACTATCAATTCAAAAGTCCAAGTATCCCCTCAACTGTTTGTTGAACATTGACATGATTTATAGTACTACACCCATGTAATGTAACTAATCATTTTATATGTTTATAGTATAATATATCAGTGAATTTTATGTAAACATACGATTTCTATGCTTGATTTTCATGTCATTTTGAATTTTAACCGCATTCAATTTACATACCTATTTTGTGTTAATGTGCAAAAGAAAATGGTTCTGTCTGTATGATTTTAATGAGAATGAACAACTCAACTAAGATGATGAGCATATAATTGCAATATTTAAATGAAATGTTTATTTTATTCGGTGAGGCAACAGCACTACCTAACTCTGTTGGATAGGTACCGAAAAGATGCAATGTGCGTATGATACTAAAGTTACCAATAATAAATGTATGGATGAAACGCGTAACTACTCACATCAATTTAATTTAGAGCATCATCCTTTGGTCGCTATCGGTTGGGTGTAATTATTACAAAGAGATCACTCTATAATGGCCTTCTTAGCTAACCCAAAAAGGAGGAGCAACCTAAGGCCTTAACTCTTCAATTAGTTTTGTATACCAAATGCAACACTGGTCACATGGAAAAAAATTATTTAAAAAAATGAATAATGAACTTGGCTCATGCAGCATAGAATAAAATAGAATGGAAGTAAGAAAGAAACTGTGGCGTACGGTTTGCATTTGCATGATTGTTTTTGTATGGTGACAGCCAGCACAGCAACACGAGTATGTCATGTGCTTAGGTATTCGTGGGAGTGGGAGGTTGTCCTAAGTCCTAACTTCTGAGAGCCCCTTACCTACCTCTTGGGCTGTCCTCCACATGTGTCTTCCTGAACTTGTTATGCTTTTTCTGCTATGTCTATATTCTATATGGTGGATAAGATTTAAAAAAGGTCATTATTCAGGATTCAAGAATAACCTTCCTTCCTCACATTAATGAGAATATTTTTTTGTTGTTTTAATTATGTAACATTATTGGCAGACACCACCACTCTGCAGGCAGATTCCGTTCTACCTCAACGTCTGTCTTACGTTGTAATTTAGAACAGTCTTCCCTTTATTCCTTTTGTTACTGCTTTTCATTTGTTTCCCATTTAAATAGAACAGATTGTCCTACAGCCTGCGGATTATATTGGATGAGATATACTAATGAGAGGAAGAACAACTGGATCTTCGGAAGAAAAAAAAAAGCATTCACAGGACATCAGGTGTCATCTAACATGAATTAGTAACTGTCATTACCATGACAATCTGCTTCTACAAAACTCCCCCCATAACAGTTGCATGGTTAACGTTCTACCTTCTGTGCCACCTTTCACTATATTCAACACTTGCTTGAATGTGTTGATTTTAAAAATATCAGTGCCCCAACTATTTGTATATGTATGTATGTGTTATATGTGAACTAATGTAGAATTATTGAAGATCCAATATTGAAGATCTTCGTGTTAAACGTGGATCAGATTGTGTCTCCGCTAGTGCATTATGTTGGAATTACAAGCAAGGCACAAAGCGAAGACAAAGGCGCGACAGGGTTATTGATCATCGGGCGCACATGCAATCATTCTTCTTGATTACAATCCTTTGTTTTCAAATTCTGATTTACTCACAATGACATACACTAACACGGCAAATTAACTAACCTCCTTTTCTGATCTTCAAGAGAAAACGAACACGTAAATGGGACTACTGAAATTTTTATGTACATAATAGTTATGATGCTGCTCATAATTTGAGTATTCAGTTGTATTTATAGTCTATTCATATACCCAATAGCTGTAGAATGTAGCAATATTCTTATTGATGCTAAGAAAACAGACTGGAACTGCAAAAATGAACCCAATACTGCTCGTTACGGGCCACACAGACGTGACATCCAACAGAGCTGAACAAATCAAAGTCTACTTCCCTCTTTTGTGAGTTTCATACAAGTAGCCAAGGATCACCACTGCAGCGGCAGCTACAACTCCAAAAGCGCTTTGTGCCAGTACGGTTGCATCCACAGGAGCAGTCGCCTTTGAGCTTGGTGCAAAGCCAAGCTCCGAAAGTTTCTTATGTGATTCAGCATAATCTCGAAAAAATGCATCCTCATCCTACCAGAGGGAGAATTAGAAGAAAGAAAAAACATGAAACAGCAGACAGATTCATTTAATTTAATGATGGATCAACAGAATTCAGAACTTTGACGCAAATAACCACTATTGATTTTCTACAATGATTTTTGAGCAAAACAGAAACTTGGCATGAATGTTTTGGGTAGGTTAGTCTACATATAAATGATTAATGATCTAATAAATATGTTATTTAGTTTAAATGTAGATCTTCAACCTTAACAGTTGTAACAAAAGGAAAACAAGACCAGCATATTAAGTAGTTGGCCGAGTAGAAAGAGCTCATATCCATCACATATTAGGTAAGAAAGCTGTTGGTTTTTCCACCCAATTAGCACATGTATGAAATCTTATGAAACATCGTGATAATCGCAGATGGCATTAGTAAACTCCAAAGCACAATGCTTACCGGGAAGGACCTACTAATCAACCTACTTAATGCAATGAGTTCCAATCAAAAGATTGATCCAATAAACAAATGCAACAAGACTACAAATGGACTTATAAAATGCTATTGAAAAACCGTATTTGGCAGGACACGTTACGAAATCAGTTTTCAGCAGGGATTATGTGTATGTTATTTTAATTAAACAATCTCAATTACCTTCGCATACAGCTCAACATAACGGCGAAATTCAGGATCATCCAATAAAGCCCTGTCTGTTGGAAGTTTAAGCAGAGCTGCGGAATCTTCTTCCAAAAGTATCCTGATATTGACAATGACATTTAGTGGTAAATAAAAAATCAAGCTCTTTATCCAAAATAAAAATAAATCAAACTCTTTCATATTGGGATGCAAAACTGAAAATCTACAAATGTACTTGTAGTAAAGCAAAAAAACGTATGATAATGCACAAAACGCAAGTCTTACTGGAAATATGAGTTATCAAACTTCAGAGGGTCCTCTGTCCAAGGGCCATCAAACCCTGATCTCTCTGGATGTGCTCTTCCCTTGAAACACAGAAAATAAAATAAGAATTTATGGCCGCAATCACATCAAATAATAAAAAGATATAGAAAGGAGAATCACCAGCGTATGTGCCCCAGACAGTGCAACAATATCTTTGTCAGTCAAGCCCATACGATAAAAGATATCACGGAGATGCGACACACCTACCAATAGCATTGACATGTTTATATGCTTTCATATAACAGTCTTAATCATATTATTTCTTAATTTTGTTGATGTGAAGGGAATTCAGAGAAAAGAAAATCCTTTCACGGGCAATGGTAAAGCTATTTACCATGCCCAAGTGAACGAAACTGTTGTACCACTAACAATAATTTAGAAACACACCTTGTTTAGCATCAGGAAGCCGCCCATCTCTGGTACATACTTTTGAATCCTACATGACACAGAAAATTAGAGAATGACAAGTTCAGGATTTCATAACTAATATTCTAACAGAAGGTATTGCACAACATACCCTTCTTCCAGGAACAAAGTTGACTGTGGGACCCCCAGTAACCTCAACTGCAACAACACCCGCAAGCTGGAAGCACAAAGGAAAGAAATAATTGTTGTTTCAGATTCAAGTAATTTATGTCGCAGCTGGTTTAGTTCTTCACTAACAAGTGCATATCTTGTTTTATACAAGGCATGCCCTGCACGAGTGATAAATAATGCTCCCCCTTCCTCTCTATTTCAATATGTACCGGATTTAATCACTTTATATGTGATATGCAAGAAACTCCGATCACTGTCTTGATTCTGATAGACACACTTACAAAGTAATTAAGGGAATCTTCGATTTTCAAAAGTAAATTCGGAACACTTACAATTTTTTTAAAATCAAATGGCGTTCAACTTCATTCTAGAGATATTAGCCACTAAGATTGGATACATGTAAATTACTAGTAACAAAAGAAAACTTGAAACTCAACACGTGAGCTTCACTTATACACATTTCTTAACTATCAAAATTTAGGTGTACTTCTGTAATTACTCTAGATTTCATAAAGCTACCAACAAATGTAGTTCTTTCTCATCACAGTTTTGCCGAGGAAAGGCTTGTGGGTAGTATGAAGCTGGTAATCAGTGTCATTGAAATGATTGAGGCAGAACGTTGCCAAAATTTGTTTAGGCTTTGTTTGTGAGTTGGGTATTGGAGGGGAGGGGAAGGAAAGGAAAGGCTTATGGAGAGGTAAACCCTTGTTTGGGAGTGTTAAAAAAATAGGAAAAGGTTTTGGGGGGTTTTGAAGGGCTTCATTTGTCCAATTTTAAAGTTCCCCCAAATTGGGGGGTTAAACATACAAATTGACAATTTTGTCATCATAATTATTCAAAATTTCAATTATAACTTACAAGATAAATTACAAAGTATATCGCAATGTATTGATTTTAAGAGAAAAAAATGGTAAAATAGTAAAATTATCACATAAGCCCTCCATTTCATTTCCTTGTTGGTTTCTTTAACTCCCAAACAAGGGGAAGGCTTTCCCTCCTTTCTCCTTTCCCTTCCTTCCCTTCCCTTCCCCTCCTAAGCCTTTCCTTCCCCTCCACTCAAAACTCGCAAACAAAGCCTTAAGGGAACAGGGTGCTGTTGTAATCTTCATATATTACAAATGCATATTCTCTCAAATCATATAAAACAACTGAACTAACCAAATAAAGAGTTCAGAAAATGGAAGTTCGTAAAGAGCAAACAAGTTGGTTTTCCCCCTTTGAATGGTTCATCACAGAATAATCACCTTATCCTAATTCAAGGCATAATATAATCCTTGACAACTTTGTCAAAAACCTTGAAACCTCACACAGAGTATTACGGCATTAGGCAAGATAACCAAGCTTGTAAATGAATGAATGAATAGAACAACCAGCCTTTTTTGTCTTTGGGTAGAAGACAATTTCTTAAAGAGGTAAACAAGCACAAGGAAAAAAATAACACATAATCATAAAAGAAAATAGAAAAAACAAAGAGAACAACGCGGTGAGATGATTAACTAAGCAAAGCTAGTCAATCTCTTTGTTGTCGTAGTATTAAATTACTATAGTTCTGAATTGTCATGCATCATGGGACAGGGCACTAATCTAAGCAAAGGGTATGCTATGTATGTAACTTCAAGATTCATACAATCCACCTAATAATGAGATTCAGTCTCAAAATAGAAACAAGAACTGCGTAAACTAATACCAGCTAACACTGCAGGGAAAAAATTATCTAATCAAAATCATGTTGCACACACTCCAGACAAAATTGAAAGTCATTGGATTTATTGCAGATTTACATAACAAGTGAGTGAACGTAAATAATCACCTGATAAAGGTCTGCATATGAGATCTTAGGATGTTTAGCTTTCACTTCCTCTGTGACATAAGAAAACAAGACGACTCTTAGAAAGGATAAATATGTGGAAAATGAAATAGATTAAATTGAATAGTGATTAGGAATATACCACAGAAATCAATAGCTTTCTTCAATCCATTATTAGCACCATGAGAAAACTCTTCCTCGTTCCGAATAGAAGCATTAGGTCCACCGGTTTTGGTCTTGGCATCATAAGTTCCCGCATCGTGCCAACTGAATCAGATTAAAAAAATCGAAAGCGTTGACCGTGAAATTAACGAAAGTTAAGAAATCGAAATCGAGAAAAAAAAAAGGAAAATTGAAGATGAAGAGAAACCCCTTACGCTAAGCGAAGCATGAGAGGAGCACAGTTTCTGTTGGCGATGAGAGCACGGAGATCGCGACGAGCTTTTTCGATTTCCTTGAGATACTCAGAGTCTACTACTACTGGGAACGCCATTGTTAACGGAGTTTGATTTTGCAGTAGTGAGAGTGAGATTGATTTTGTATGGAAATGGATAAGTGGAAGGGAATGGGTGGGTGGTTGATGCTCCCAATGAAATCAAATCACGTTTTCTGCTGACTTTGAACTCTTCTACTAACTGACACGTGGTGGGATTGGTTTATGGGTTCACCTATTTATTACCCTCACCCATCTAATCTTGCAATGGGGTTACAGAAGATAATTGTGGGACGGTAGCACTCTGTTGTACTTTTATTTTATTTTATTTTTGTTGCAAAACTACAAAAATTTTAACATATCTTTCTATTACTCCCTTCGTTCCGCAATAAATTGTCCCGTAATAGATGACTCATTTAAAAATGTGCAATTTTGATCTAATTTACTTTGACCATATTTTTTTTTATTAATATACAAAGATAAATAATATCATATAAGATGTCGTTAGATTCGTCTCAATGAGTATTTTCAAAATATCAAATTTTTATAATTTTTTCTAATATATTATTCAAGATATTTAAGCTCAAAATTATGTTTTGGTATGCGTAATAGGGTTAATTGTGTCTTGTATTATGGGACAGAGGGAGTATCATCAATGCAATTTTGTAAACAATAACAACATTAATTAATATTATTTTCTACTTAGGTTGTGTTTGGTATGGCGTTGGAACATGTGTGGAAAATCACATTTGGGTAGAAGCCATGTTTTCCAGCTTCTGCCTTTTCACGGTGAAAATGCACTTGAAAGTAGTATTGGGTTTCCAAACGTGTGTTCCCAAACACACGCTTAATCATTTGTTCTACAAAACAAAGAATTTCCTAACCAAATGATTAATTTACGGTGGTTAATAAACTGAACATTCACTAAAATAGTACTTTGAACTCACACTAAAAGTTTTATTTTTAGAATGGTACGTTGTAAGTTGTAAGTTATCCTCTGTTGTAGTTTGAACTTCTCTGCACACTTTGAATTGGTTATATAAGAAAAAGGCAAAGGCAAAAACACAAAAAAGAGACAATTGGCCACGATGATAAGGAACACTCACATTGTCTATCGTAGACAAAAACAAAGCTCGGCTAAAGGATTAAGCATAGTCAATAAACCATTTGTAGACCTTGTTCCAAACATGACTAAAAAGTAAGCACACGTATTAATCCTTGTAAACAGCTCTGATGATGGATCTCAGGTTTAAATCCCCCAGATGTTACAAATTTAGTGTTGAGTTAATCAAAACAGAGTTTTGGCTTCAACTTCAATTGAACTTTCGTTAATGGACAATCCTTAGAACGGATACCAAGTTTAAAAAAAAAAAAATATATATATATATATATATATATATATATATATCCTTTCATATGTACCACTTTTTGCTTATGGTTCTTGATGGTTTGTTTTAGACCTTGCAAAATCAATTCATATTAAAATCCGTCCCTAAAATATTTTATTACTTATTTTGAGGGACTAAAAAATCAAATATTCTCCTGATTATATCATTTTAGTATTGTATCATAATGATTATTTCATCAAATAATTCACATAAAATGTTTATCCTCATCATGGAAGACACCTGCCAAATATATTTAAGCAATAATATAAACAAAAAATAAGAAATGTGATAACAGTACACCTCAGAAAGTAAACATGTGAATAAGTAGAACAGAATATTTATCCACGGGACCAAAACCCGCTGGTATATATCCAAATCAAAACAAATATATTCTTCTGCTATTCAAACAAACCTTTTTTTTATCACAGGCATGTACATGATTGACAAATAAAATCAGTCTATCTCACAAGAATACAAGAAATGCCCTTTTCAATGTTTCCTTACACTGCACGGAAGACTAAAATTTAACAGACGGTTTTGGGGGGTGAGGGTGGAATCAGAAGTACATATGTATGGAGAATTTCACCATCATGCTTATGCAGTTCTCCACTGCAACTCTACCTGGATGCGACCATTCTTAGAATCTATAAGATGGTACTTCTCGTTGATTCTCTTGTTCGAAACAACATCCCCAAGATTGATGTCGACATAACCCAGTGATTCCTAATAAGGAAAGGAGCAGCAGAGAACAATGAAACTTAATCATATATCAACTAATATGAAAAGGTGAAAAACAGAAACATTTGACATATTTCCAAGTCAAAGCACATTTGTGCGTGTGTAAATATATATGCACGGTGGTGATACAAAAGGAACTTTTTAAGGTGATAAACAACTTGAAATTATCCTTTCAGTATAACCTTTTCTCTATTTGCAATCATCTTCAAAGTAGTTTTGAACATTTTATTGTAGATATTAAGACTTCAAAAGATAAAAATGAAGTTTGAAATGCCCAAATTATCGGCTTTGAAACAATGTCCAAAATCCTTATTTTAACTTATAGTATTCCTAGGTAGACAGTAGGAGTTCAAAATCATATATTAAGGATAGTATGAATCTTAATAGAGGATTAAGACGGAATTTTAAATTGGATTAAAACATAATACATATTTACTTTCTAAAGAAGGATGGTGTTGATTTTATCGTAACAGGAAGAGGAGTTAATTCAAACTTCTAAGAAAAGTGTAATTTTCTCTCAAACAACAAGCCTATATGTTAAATATATAGCATTGCATTAAGTACACATCTTGAGCTTCTATTAATATGGGTAACTGTCAGCATGCTGGGGGTAAACTGCTTTACTCGAAGCAAAAGTGGTTAAATTGTTCATGATATTTTGTTTTCTGAAATATATTGTCCATGACATAACGTCATAACCCAAAGTTAAAAGAACAAGAATAATTTAGTCAACATTTTTATATTTTGATTTTGAATAGTTAAATGTTTGTGCATATTCCACTGGTACTTCTAACTTTTTTTCAACAATGAGGCTCCCTAATCTAACCTTCACTTTTGTAGTTGACACCAACTCTGAATAGGTTTTACTTTCTGAATGGCATAATCATATTACTAATTACTGAAAAATAAAGTTGTTGAGAATTAAGTACCTTTTGATGAAGCAAGGTTCGTGAGGAAGTGCTGACAACCTCCACATGTAGTTTATCATTGGTAGGAGGCTCCTCTGCTATAAATTGGAACTCATCTTCCCATCTTGGATCTCTGTTCTTTTTTATGCGCTGTAATAATAACCACCTTATCATTAGCCTTCCACACAAAAAACAGATTTCAATCTGAATGTGGTGTACATCTACATCACCACTACTACTCTAATCTATATTTCTCTTTGATACATCTAATATCTTGTTCTTTTCTATTTATTTTTTATGCATTAATACAAAAACAAAAACCACCGCTAAAGCTTTTTCCCACTAGGTCAATTTAGCCACATGAATCAAAACTATGTTATACTAATATCATAAATCATGTCTTAACAAACCATTTAAATCCAAATCCTTCTTAATGACTTGGCTTATAGTTTTCGAAGTCAATCTCAAAATGGACTACTCTCAATCCAATTTATTCTCCTTATTAAAGCTTCTGCGGCTATTCTCCACACATGCCTAAATCATCTAACGTGAGATACTACTATCTTTTCCAAAATAGTGCTACCTTCACTCTATTTAATGCATCCATAATCCTATTTTGTCTAGCGTGTTCACTCATTCATAAATATACTCATTTCTACAGCACTGAGCTTATTTATAGTTAGACCAAACATTTTATTCCATACAGCGTTGCAAGTCATATAGCCGGTAAAAAAATTCCCTTGAGCTTGAGTAACATTTTTCTATCAGAAATACGACACTCCTCCATTTCATCCAACTCACTTGATTAAAAGCTTTCAGGGGATACTGTGCTCCATAAGAGATTAACCAAGCTAGAGCCTATATCCATAACCACTCTCCTAAGAAGCATATATAAGTGACAGCCTACGGGGGGATTAGTTGAGTTGAAAGAATTCCAGAAACTAATGAGGTATATTAAACCCTGGATTGTAAAGAGGTTTTCCGGTTTTCCCCTATATTTTAGGGAAAAGGTCGGGGAGTCTGCTACTTTATTTATTCTAAACGAAGAGAAATGAAAGATAGAATGCAAGTACTTCTTAGGATCCTGTACCTTAGTCTTTTTCTCTTCCCCTCTGAAAATAAGACGTGCTTGTGGATTAGTGTGATGCTTCCCCTCAACATCTTGAGCTTCATGAACTATAACTACAAGTTGACCTCCACCAGCTGGAGTGCCTTCGGGAGCTTTAGGAATCGTCTGTGTCTCATCAAAGCCCTTGCCCATCTCCTCTTCATTTAAGGGTTTATAAGTCACTTCCACAACAATCTGTCCTCGCGATTTCTCATTTTGAGCATCATTGGGATCCATAGTTTTTAGAAGGTCCAGAGTAAAACGTTTAGGTTCTTCAGGGGAAACTTCTTTTAAAGTGATCACATTCATACCCATCTTGTCATGCTTCCCAACCTAAGCAAAGGCATAAAACAACATTCAGTCCAGCCAGATATCACTAGAAACTATAAAAATAAAACTTTCAGCTCAAGAGGTTTACCTGCTCCCAGTCATAAACATTGAGCTGTAAAACCTGGGTCTCTGGGTCTTTGACTACCAAATTAAATTCTTCATTCCATTCAGGATTTAAGTTCTTGTGCTTTACAGTAGTCTTTTTTGATGGCATCTTATCGTCAGTAAGCTTTAGTTTCACGTAAGGATCAGATGCACCCAGAAGATCTTTCTTCTTTAACTTCATAGCATGCAGAACCTTTACATGTAAAATTCCAACGGGTCTCCTCATAGCTCTAAGATTCCCAATAACATTCACAAGAAAAAGAAGAATACATAAATGAGTTAAAAGTTAACCATACCATTATATCCTGAATATTAATTTAGAAAAATGAAGAAACATACTTTGCCATATCTAATATTTGAACTTCCAGGTTTTTGGGCCACAGATACATGTTTGCAACCTGATCTTTGATAAGCTCCTGGAAACACACTTTAAATTAGTTCAATGGTCATAAATCCTGAATAAAACCAATACTGTCTAAGTACGTTGACAACACGTGGATATATGTTAGGAAGAGTAATATATGTTAAAAGGTTGTACATGCTACATAATATTACCATCAATTTTCTGTTTTCGCTTTATTCTGTAATAATAAAACCTCAAAAAAAAATGTATGAGAGAATGAAATATTGAAAATAGCCATCAAAATCTTTCAAATCATCAGATGCATCAATGTCAAATGTTATTTTTATAACTAATCCAGCAAATGCACAAATTAGAGATTCTAACTCAACCAGAGGATAAAGCATCCAGCTCAAACTAAAAGAATGGCTTCTGGCTAAAAAAAATCACAACATCCAACTGACACCACTGGCCCACATACAACTATACCTTCAATGAACTATTAAGTTACATGTGACAATCGCAAAAACTATCCAATCTCAGAACTCTACATTTCTCATTTCTTCATGTTTGCAATAATATTATACATGTCGATTCAATCAAGAATGCATTGGTTCTATTTCTTTGGTAATCTAATTTCTATCTGACACATGCATATAGCAACTCAAGTGAATAGCGTATATAGCAACTCAAGTTTGACACAAAAAATTATTCCATTTTAATTTTCCTGTTCTTCGGCAAGAGTGATGTTTTGTTCAGAAATATTGCCTACAAAAATCAATGGTCTGCTGAAAATATCACATTTCAAAATAAAATCCACTTGAGCAAACAATGGTTCATTTCAAGGATGGGAGATTGTCTGTGATGCAGGCCAGTTATCACTCCGGCTTAAAGAGTGGAAGATGAATGTATGCAACTCAAGGCCTCAAACATTAGGATAGGATGGGGATAAAAAAAAAAACAGCTCAAAAGTCACAAGTACTGTACCTGAACAATCCTGTAGACACCAGGAATAGACATAAGATCAGCCCCTAGAAGCTTTAGCCCAAAGTCAACATGTGGCTGCACATAAATGTACAACAAAAACAAAGAAGCAGAGAGTAAATATTAGTTGTATTGCCTTTATTACACATTCAAAATAAAATTAAGTAGCAAATTATAAGAAGGGAGAAAAGCGCAGAAGACCAGCTGCTCCAGCATCATCAAAGTTATCATTATAAAATAAATATAGTAACTACAGATATCATCATCATAAACATCAACTGAGCTAAGTCTGCAAACACAGATCATTTACATCATTACATACAAAAGTAACCTATGCCCAAAACAAAAAACAAAAACGCAACAAAACTAGGACTTATAGTGTTCATTTTTAACTTGCTCATAAGAAGATGTGAGGCTCTTGAAGTGAACCAATGTGATGGAGAGAAGGTGAAAAGATAGCTAGAGATGATGCATTTCTGGAAATAATGAAAACAATTTCTTTACATTTTCATTTCCAAAAATACACACAATGGTTCACTTCAAGAGTCTATTATATTATCTCTTTGTTAGCCAGTAAAGTTAAAACAAATTTTAGAAAATGAAATAGAAAATGTTTTCACAAAGTGAATGGGGCCTTGTATTTTAGGTTGTTAAACTATTACTCCCTCCGTTCCTTTATAACTGTCACTTTTACAGAATTTTTTTGTTTCTAATTAACTGTCACTTTCAAAGTTCAATGTAACAATAAATGTTGTTTTTCCTATAATGCCCTTAGTAATTTATTGCAGAGAGAGAAATATGTGAAATATGATATTAAATAATTAAGGATATTATAGGCAAAACATAAGTTATTGTATCAAAAGTAGTGAAATACATTTAGTGTCTTAGTTTGTGTAAAAAGTCAAAATGTGACAATTAAAAAGGAACAGAGGGAGTAATAAGAAAGGAAATCAAAAGCTATTTACATGTGATCATGTTGTCCACAACAGCTCAAACATTGGTCATTGATCATACTACAATAGCCCTTTGGTTTCCAAACAGATTATGGAAGTCAACTTTATTTTTTAAACAACAATGACTCTGATGAGTATTTTTAGTGCAAGGAGAAATCTATGTCCCTTGGGGTATGCCAGTCAAATAAGGGACATGATTTCCAGATGCTTGGCTGTCCTTAATTCCTAAAAGGTAAAAACAACTACTGATATATAAACTACATCCTTATAAATTTCAAGACCTCATGGGAACAAAATAGCATTTCAAATATTTGTGCAGCAAAAGAAGGCAGAAGTATATGATGAAATTAAGCAATTTTTATAAGAAGGCCCTGCATTGTGTATCAGTATATAGAGATGTCAGAATGAAAGGCCTATTCCAACTCCTCCTTCCATAAAGATTCAAGACTGAAATTTTCTATCATCCAATAAGGGGTTTCTATCAACACTAATTCCAACTAGAAAATATTCCTTTGTTGTCGAGATATGCTCAAAACATGGATACGATACAGATGACAACCATCATCATAAGTATAACACTATCAACTAATGTACTTATTTTGTCTTGTACTACTAATTCAAGTGGGCAAGCAAAGTAAGCGTTTTTGTGTATGTGTGTAGGGGGGTGAAACAGTCAACAATCACCAACCTTTTCCATGAGAGCGACATAGATGTTGGCAAAGCAAGGAAAGCTTGGAACCAAAGGCTTCAATGTAATGCGAGGCAAAAGAAAAACTTGCAAATCCACAACCTGGAAATTACATATATTTTAGCATAAAAAGACAAAAAAATAAATAAATCATTCATTCTCTACTAGCCGACACACAACAAAGTTGTTACCTGAACGGTTGCTTTCAACCCAAATGCCTTAACAGCAATGGTGACATTGGGATTTCCAGCCCATTTTATAGAAGGCTCCATAATCAACTCCTTCTCATCAGTCACATAAACTTTCATTCCTGTGAATATGACAGAAAGTATTGAGAATGTTCGTACAGTATCACAAATATGTTATCAAGACAAAAATGGATTTTGTGTATAAAATAGCAAAGCGGCGAAAGTACATCCCTTTGTGAGCAGATACGACCTATGAATGAAGACATAAAAAAAGAGTAATCTTTATGACTTTTTACAATTGTCTCACACATAACAAATAACACCATAAAGAGGGTCTTATGGGGAAATGCATCGTATAACACATCAAGTTTCTTCAAATTTTAAACGAGAATAGTCTCTGACGTCAAAGAAAGTACAACAGTGATAAATCTCAGTTTCAAACCTCAATATTAAGAGGAGAATTCACAAAAAGTTATATTCCTCCCTTTACAAACAGTGAAATAAGTAACAGTTTTAAAAACATCGATGAAAATATCCTGAGCATTTGTACATGCAATTAAAAGGTTCTTATCCAACAATGCATCATGTTTGGATCAACAAACCTTGAAAAGTTGGGGGCAGGGTCCCGAGAGTGAGCGTCTGAAACTCAACAGAATCAATTTTATATTTTGGAATCTGCTCTTCAATTATGGGTTTCGCAATGTTCTTTGCAGTCTTACAAATCGCCTAAACATCAAAACAAAAACAAAAACAAAAAACAAAATAAGTCCAAAACACAGAACCATGAGAAGCAAAAAAATGTCAAATGTTAACAATTGTTCTCTATTGCTGTTAAAGTGCATAAAAACAACATACCTTGTCAAGATAAGGCCACATAAGTTCTATAAACTTGTTCAACCAATCAACCTTGACAAAAACCACAAACAAAAACAATATTTAGTCAGCTAAATCCTAAAAACCAAAACTCAAAGCCTAAAAATACCAATGTACCATAGTTGTATACTACTCTATGTAACACTGACACTTCTTATTGAAATCATGTCTGGTTTACAACACGACACGGACACATGTGATTACTATTCAATTAATTTATTTTCTCAAACTATCTCCGGTGTTGACATGCCGGTGTCAGTGTCGGTGTTGTATCGTATCCGGTGTATGTGTCAGTGCTTCATAGATAATACTAGTTAATTTAATTTAATTTACCCTATCAAAGTCAGGATTTTTAATCCAATTAGGAATCTCAGGAAGCATTTTTTGCAAAGTCTCATCATCTTGGTCCACTATTGGCGTGATTTTAGGATCCTGTTCCAAAACCAAAAACAAAAAACTCAAAAATAAGCTAACAAAACAACATAGACAATGTTACATTTCAAGATTTTGATCTCAAAAATGATTACCTCAACATCTGTAGGTTGAAAGTAGATGAAGAGAAAATAACCAACAACGAGACCAATTGAAATTCCAACACCAAATCCGAAAAAACCAAAAATTGTACTGAAGAAACCCATTTTGGAATGGATCTAAATGATTTCAGATCGGGTATTTATTCACTTCGCCATTACTGCTACTATATGATATGATGAAGGTGAAGGTGGAGGTGTAACAGAAAATGATTAGGGGTGATGGTGATGGTTACCGTAAATCTAGGGATGGGGATGGTGGGGTAGATGAAGAATGAATGAAACGGCTGAAATGAAATTCAACTGACTGACGAAGAAAGCAAAGTATCAGATGGAAATTAATCCTCATAAAGTATTTATGATTAATCGGTTTTTATGAGACTATTTTGTTAAAATATATGCATTTTTATACTACCTCCGTCGCTAATTATAAAACTCTTATGAGAATTATTTTTGTCCTTTTTTATAAAAACTCATTTGCTATTTCCAACTGATTATTTCTTTACACACATGCCCCTATTTATTATACATTTTTTTTATTCAATCAACAATAAATAGCATATTGAAAACATAAACTAAATCTCTCTTAAGGATAAAATTGTAAAAACAATAGACAAACAACTTTAATACAAATATCCACTTTCTTAATTTCCGTGATTTTAGCAAAAGGGTCTTATAATTAGGGACCAAGGTAGTATGATTTATTATGAACCATTTGATTTGATTTGATTTCGAGAGAAAGGAATATATGTAGAGACAGGTTGTCGGCATGGGAAGATGCCAAATCATAATGATCCCAATATAATGACTCTCTTTCTGGATATAATTCTAATTAATAGTATTAACTAGTATGGACACCCGTGCTAAGCACGGGCTAGAATTTAGTCATACTCAAGGGAGAAAATGTTGTGATATATCAAGTGTCAGTTACAGTCCAGGGTAATATAGAAGAGAAGATTGAGCAACATATAAGTGAGAAGACTCATGTATTTTAATGTCTAAAAATATTGGGTGAAAATGTGTTATCATCCTCACTCAAATGACTGAAAATTGCTCTTCTCCAACAAAAAACGCTCACTTCCATGCATACTGACCAAAATTCACCTCCACGTGAGTTAACTCACGCAAGTGTATAACCCAGCGTGACTTAAGTCCCGCTCGGCACATGACTTAAGTCAACGTGAGTTAACTCACGCAGGTTATAACTCAACGTGAGTTAACTCATGAAGGTTATAACTTCATCGTGAGATAACTCATGTAGGTTATATTTCAGGTTATCGAGTGTGAGTTAACCCACATGGGGGTATTTTGGTCAGTTTATATGGGAGTAGGTATTTTTTGTGGGGAAAAGAGCAATTTTCCAAATGACTGCTCTTTGTTCAATGGGCCGATCCACACCAATGTTGGCTCCCCTATAAAGTCCAACGGTGGTAGCCTAGTTTGGTTCGACTTGGTGAGGAAAAGCGAGTGCTTCTTTATTATAAGTCACGGATGTGGAGAGTCTCAAACTTGAGGGGGAGATGTTAATGTATTAAGTGTGACTTAAAGTTTCACATTGGATGCAACAGTAGATATTGAACAATGTATAAGTGATATGATCTATATACATAATGTCTTAAGGTTTATGTTGAATATGTGGTGTCATTCTTACTTATGTGGTTTCTCTTAGTCTATCGTGATGATCAACTTATATGTAGAATCCCATGGTAGTAACAATATTACGACGAACTATTTTTTTTATGTCATTTGTTTAATTTTTATCTTAAAACTTGGTTTTTAGACATCATTCTCTTTCATCCAAAATTTTTCATTCTACCTTTGTTATTTCAAATTCCTTCCCTTCCGACCTTCTATGGCAAGTGACAATGAAAAATTGCAAATTTGTTATACTGAATTGAAAAAATACATGTTTATTAGACATTTAAAATTTTACGTCGTTTTTTAATTTAGTCTAATTTTTTGATAAAATAATTACCTAAAAATCTCCAACTCCTTCAACAACCCCATAAAATTACCAACAACTCTCACTATTCTCTTTACTCTCGCGGAAAAAACACAGTATTTATTTTTTGAAGGATCACACAATATTTATTGTTTCTTCTTGTCTTTTCTCATGTTCAAATTCCCTTTTCATATTCATCTTTTCTTCTAATTTTCTTTCTGTCTTATCGTAAGAGCGAGAAACATAAACCTCCGTTCGTGAGACCATCACCAACCAACCTTTTTGAACATGTTATTCCTCCATTTGACCTTATCTAGCTATGTCACATGATTATGGACGTGGAGAATCGAACACTTGATTAAAATATGCTATTGTGTTAAGTGTGCGTTAAAGTTTTATATTGGATGAAATAATAGATTTTTAGTCAAATGTAATTGAGATGACCCATAGACGTAATACCTTAAAAAATTTGTTGAAGATTTTGTTATCAATTTCACTTTTCTGGTTTCTCTTAGTTAAATGTGATGATCAAACTCAGTGTAAGATCCTTAGAAAGTCCAAAAATTATGATAATATGTTTTGTTAGTTTCTGGATGTGATTTATTGAATTTTTTATATCTTAAATTTTTGTTATAGAATGTCATTTTCTTCGATGATATTTTTTATTCAACCTCTATTATTTTAAATTCATTTGCTTTTGCTATTTTTGGAATTTCAAAATGGAAAAATGCAATTTTTTTATGCTAACGCGACAATATACATGCTTATTATAAATTGTATACGATGCGACTTTTTTATTAGTCTAATTTTTTGGTAAAATAATTAGCCAAAAGTCTCCAACTCCTTCAAAAAACCCATAAAATTACCAACAACTCACTCTATTATTTTCAATACTTACACAAATAAAGCACACACTCATTATTTTTCTTCGTATCATATCAATAGTTGTCAAATTCCTTTTCTATCTTCTTATTCTTCTTTAATGTAGTTGCTCCATTCTCATAAAATAAAGGAACAAAAGATCCTCCATTAAATCATCCACATCCCACCTTTTTTACAAAGTTGTGTCATCGTCTAGCTTTATTTCGCTGCGTTATCAGATCATAGATGTGGAGAGTCTCTCACTCGAGGGGGAGATGCTAATATGTCATATGTAAGTTAAAATTTCACATTGGATGCAATAGTACACGATGAGCAACATATAAGTGAAAAGACTCATATACTTAATGTTTTAAGATTTTGGATGAAGATGTGGTGTCAACTTCACTTTTTTTGTTTGCTCTTAGTCTGATGTGATTATCCAACCTAGTTTAGCCTCCTGAAAGCCTCACCATTGTGATGAACTGTTTTGTATATCATTTGTTAATTTTTTTATCTTAAATTTTAGTTTTTGTATGTCATTCACTTAAATGCTATTTTTTTTCTTCAACCTGTATTATTTCAAATTCCTTTACTTTTGATATTTTCTGAGATCATACAGTGGAAAACCATAGATGTATTATGTTGAGTTTACATAATACATGCTCATTAGAAATTTTAAGTGAAGACGTGGCGTCAATTTCACTTGCGTGAATGTTTTCAGCCTAATATGATGATTCAACCTAGCGTAGGCTCCCCTCGAAAGTCCATACATTAATGATAAATAGCTTTGTTAGGTATTTGATGTCATTTACTCATCTTTTTATCTTTAAGGTTTAGTTTTTTGATGTCATTCGTTTAATGCTATTTTTTTATTCAACCTTTATCGTTTTAAATTCGTTAACTTTTAGTCTTTTGTGGGATATTGAAACGAAAAAATACAAAATGTGTTATGATGAGTTGATAAAATACTTGGTTATTATACATTTTAAAACGATGTTATTTTTTATTGAAATAAGTACCCAAAAATCTCTTGCTTCTTCAAGAAACCCATAAAACTACCGGTAACTTACTATATTTCATATACTCTCGCATACAAAACACGCACTACATTTTTTTTCTTATCATTTCTCTCATGTTCAAATTCCTTTTTCGTGTTAGTTTTTTTTTCTTTATGATTTCCTTTCTCTCTCCTCGTGAAAGAAAGAAACATTAACCTCCCTCAACAAAACCACCATCAATCCACCTTTTTGAACATGTTGTGCCTCTGTTTGACCTTATTTGACTATGTCACATAATCACGGAAGCAGATAGTCACACACTTAATTAAGGGATGTTGATGTGTTAAGTGTGAGTTAACGTTCTACGTTGAATGAAAGAGTAGATTTTGAACAATATATATGCGAGATGGACGATATACCTAATCTTTAAGGTTTTATGTAAAGATGGTGTGTCAATCTCACTTGTGTGATATATTAGCCATGTGTAGAGCCTCGCGGAAGTTCCAACATTATGATAAACAATGGATCTTGAATCATTTATTTTATATTAGTCAATCAAAATGGATCATGATGCATTTATTTTTCATTAGCCAATCAAAATTGATCATGCCATCATTTTTTTTATCTTAATTTTGTGTTGGATGAGACCTGACAATGGAAAAATACATTTGTGTTCTATTGAGTTGATAAAATACATGTTTATTATAAATTTTATACGGGTTTTTTTTTTTATTCTAAATTTTTGGTAAAATAAATACCCAAAAACTAGTAACTCATTCAACGAACCAGTAAAATTATCAGCAACGCACTCTATTATTCCCTATCATGGATAAAGCACAAACTCCTTTTTTTTTTCTTTATCATTTATCTCATTGTCAATCTTTATTTTTTAACTTATTTGCTCTCTTCTCATAAAAAAATCAACAAAAAGACCTTCCGTGAAATCACCACCAATCAAACTTTTTTTACCATGTTGTGTCATCTTCTAACCATATTTGGCTATGTTACCAAATCATAGATGCGGAGAGTCTCAAACCTAAGGAAGCTAAGAGATGTTAATATGTCATATGTAAGTTACAATCCCGCATTGGATGCAATAGTACATGGTGAGAAACAAATAAGTAATAGGACTCATCGTATACCTAATGTCTTAAGGTTTTTGATGAAGATGTGGTGTCAAACTCACTTTTATTCTTGTTCTCAGCCAAACGTGATTATCCGACCCAGTCTAGGCCTCCATGGAAGTCTCAATACTATGATGAATTGTATTTTGTTAGTTTTAGATGTCAATTGTTTAAAAAAAAATTCCTAACTTTTAGTTTTTGCATGTCATTCGTTTTGATACTGTTTTTTTATTCAACCTCTGTTATTTTAAATTTCTTCACTTTTAATCTTTAGTGGAATCATACAATGGAAATCAAACTCAAACTCTTCTAAATAATTCATTTGTTATATATGTCATGTTATTTTTTTTCGACAGAATATATATACCATGTTATGAAAAATGAATATTAGAATAGTGGACTGATTAGCACAAACACGCTATGAATTGATTAAATTAAGTAATTGACGCACATATGAGGTTGCAAGATCAGAGAAATAAAATGACAGGTTTTCATCATTAAAACTATTATTAGTGTTTAGGTGTAGAGTAAATATTTTGATCACCCAATAACTCATTCACTTAATTACTCAATAACTAATTCACAATTTACTTATAATTATTTTGATCACTCAATAAATTAATAGTAATAATTATATCTGCATTTATGGAGTGCAAATATCGATTGAACGGAAAAATGAAACTTTAAATATAGTGAGAATGGTTAAAAACATGAAAACAAATTATTAATAACAAAAATAAAATCATAAGTATATGTGTTAAGGTAAAATGAATGATGGATACATGGTTTAACTCTTTAAACCCACACTTGTAGTTAATATTTCTCTGGCTGGCGGTGTAACTTTCATCCCTGATTTACTTGCGCGGCGACTGTGATGCAACTCGGACGCGATGCGCCTGAAAATTCTGATCTCATTGTTGGGGCTGTACTTTTACATGATGTTGGGCATGATGTAGCCCAGGCCCAGGGACAAGGTAGTGGCGCTGTGGAGGCACAGGCCCAGGGACAAGGTGTGCAGGCCCAAGAAGAAAATGTGGTTAATGTTGTTGCTGTGGGTGACCAGGCTTTGGAAGCCCATGGTGCTATGCAGACACGGGGCCAGGGATAAGGTGTGCAAGCCCAAGGAGAAAATGTGGTTAATGCTGTTGCTGTGGGTGACCGGGCTTTGGTAGTCCATGCTCAAGTTGAGCCTATTGAAGCCCAAGCTGGAGGAAGGCCCAGGAGACACGTGAAGTGTCCGATGAGGCTCATTGAAGAGTGCGGAGAGAGCGAGCGGAAGAGGCGCCGTAGAGATTAGATAAAGTGCAGATATTGACTTTTATGCTCCATTTTTTTTTTGTTGTTGATAAAAGATCTGTAAATGAATATATGGCTGAATCAGTTGTCCGTTTCATTCTCGAAAAAAAATATATCACTTGTCAATACATATCATTTTTTATTTTTTAAAAACTTATTAAATTGTTTTTTTTTTGCGTATGGAGTTATTTTTACAATAGTTTAATGTCAATTTAAAGATAATCGAAAATATAAACAAACTATTCTTATGACACATGATTTAAATTATAGGTTCATAGCAAAATTGAAAACAAACATCAAAGTAGAATTATTCAAATTGTTCGTTGCTGAACAAGAGCTACAAATCGTTCTGTTGTACAAATATATAATCATAAAACATAAATCACTATTGCTTTCAACATTATGTTTTTCCTCCCGGCTCTAACAAATCAAACTTCATCAAAATTCTTCAAACTCAAACAATGAATAAGAGTTCAAAATTTCATAAAATAACACAATGTGAATTATATGTTAGAGTTTTTTAAATTGGTTATTATATGATATGATTTTTTGAAATTGTTTATTATGATTGTGAATTAGATGGTTGGTTGGGTAATTACTAATCAATTAGAATGTGTTTGCTTTGAATGTTGTTTAAATTAATACCAACATAATATGGTTGTTTAAGAATTGAAATAACATGGTATAAATTATATGTTTAATTTGTGCTCTAAGTGGTTAATGAAATACTTCAAATGATGTTTAGTTTCAAAAAATTTGCTGGTTGTTATGTTGATTTGATTTGTGACATTGTTGGGCTGATAACCGACAAATTTGTAGGTTATCACAAAATTATGGAGCATATTAGTTAAGTTTTGACGGTATACAACCATGTATTATAGAGTAGAACAATCACAACTTTCTAAGGTTGTTCTAGTATTAAATTGTAGGCTACAATTGTGTTTTGATACATTATAAGGTGGTAGATGAATGCGATACCTTCTTTGTCCTAAAATAACATAGACACGTATGAGTAGTTGCAAATAAATGATGCATCTTACAAATGATAAAGGCCCAGGGGACTTAATTTGAGTTTATCTGGGCATATCCATTCAAATAAACTGAAATTTTTAAAATTATTCATTCAAGTCCAATTTTATTTTTAATTATTTTTAAACTCTTTTAAGTTCAAGTTCATTTATTTTAAATTTCAGGAGTTCACATGACATACTGCACCAAAAAAATTTGATTGACTTTCACATGGTAGCTGAAAGTAAGGCTTATTAGAATGTCAAGGAAGTAAGGTTGAAAGTAAGTACACACAGAGAATGAATCAGAAGTATACTTTGGGGTTGAACAGATGCTCAAGGTACTATACTATTCAACTTTCTTTTTCTATTTCACATGATGTAGCGAAATAATTTCATGATTCTTACATGTCTTTATGCTTTTTAGTTTAATGAGGTAACATAACATTGTTTGAAATAGTATATAGGTTTGTAGAAATTGTACGCTGTGATGTTGCAAATGTTTGAAGGTTACCATTATTTGTCAGATTCAGTTGATTCTATAAACAAAAAATACGATATAAATCAGAACATAAAACATAACAACAGACAAAAACAAACCTAAGATAATATAATGAGAAATTGGTATAAATATCAACACAAACATAAACTAATAAAAAAGAAGAGTTAAGATAATATGAACTTAATAAACAAATAATTTTAGTATATTGATAACATGTGGATGATTTTTATGGATAACAAGTGTTTGTATGACACTATATTAGAAGATTTGTATATGAAACAACCATAGCAGAAGAATAGTTCTTAGTATATTGAAAACATGTAGACAAGTTTATAAGTATACGCAAGAATAGAAAATGAACTTGGAAAAAATGTAAAAGTAAATGAGACTTTGTTATTTGAAGGCAGACAAATTTTTATATGATGAAAGAACCACGTTCTAACCTAAATCCTAGCATATGTGATATTTTCGAATGTTGAGAAATCAAATTCGGACGGGATTATCGATATGGATCGAAAATTGGTTACCGTTACAAGTTAACCAAGTTTTTTTTTTAAATAATGGATTAGATTAGATAAATTGATTTTTTTGGTTAACGAAAATTATGGTTAAGGGCGACGTTAATTACGGTTGATTTCAGTTTTTTTTATTAAATAAAATAAGGCGTCATGTTTATTATATGAGTGTTGTTTATGTAACATCAATCAATTAATGTTGTGTATACAATGGATGAATCGCAATTTGAAGAATAATTCTCAATGTTGAAAGGTTTCTCGTAATTGTATTAAGATGAAAAGTTACCAGTTCTATGCTACTGGGTCCTTTGCGTTTTTAAGTAAGTAATGTTTATTAGACATTATTATTTATTGTTGTCGTAACATTATTTTATATGTTATGTCATTGTAATTTTATGAAACCCTACTGGTCTTCTTTGTTATTATCTAATACCCTAGTCGCCTTTAACATACCATAAAATTATCTCTATTCACCGTTAAGAGAGATGTAGCACATGTGTCCATGCACCATTCATCGTCCGATGGGGAAAGAGAAAGAGAGTGTGCATATGGATCTCTAGACATCACTTATTTTTAACTCGTGAGGTTGTCGTTATTGTGTTTTATTTCTTGATGATGCCAAAAGGTTCATATGGACTTTTCCTCTATGTGGAAAAATCTCAAGTCCATACCATTTTCTTCAATTTCGTAATCACATTAAAACAAAATTTGAAATAAAATTTAAATGCTTTCAACATTACAACAAAAAAGGTACAACCATGCCCAATTTCGTTAATTTTATGAATTAAATTGCACGATCTTTGAGTTTTTTCGCCCTCGATAATATAGACAAATCCGTGTTGGCATTAAACTTTGTTTGGATCCAGTAAATTAGACTTTAAGTGGTTGCTTCTTTGTTTTGTAAACTATTAAAAAAAACGTAAAGTCAATTATGCGATGAATAAAGTTAATTGAAGATTTTTTTCATTTGTTTGATTTTAAATAAAAATTATTAGGAGATTAGAGAAAAAACTACGCTTTGTTAGGGTTTGTTCCATTGCATGAGTGTTGAGCGACTTCAACTTGATTTCCACCAACGTTGACCACTTTAATCTGATCATTAGTCTGTGCAATTGTGTGTTTGGGATAGCTATACCTTGTATGTATCATCCATTCCATTCTAATTCATTCAGTGATCTTTGATAAGTGATTTTTTTTTTGGGCAGTCAACTGTTAGGTGAATTGTTTTCTCTGGTCCACAATTATTTGATTAATTGTCGATCAACACTTTAAGCTCTTCATTAATTACGTAATTAATTTAGTGGGTGCTTTCAGGTAACATGGTGGATTCTATTCCAATGGTCAGACCTATCTTGGGGTTTTTCGACCAAGCTCCCGTCGCTGGCATGGCCTTTAGTTGTCCATGGCCTTGCATGGTACATTCATCTAAAATTTTGTCGATAGCTCTTTCAAAACCATGTTCTTTCACTCACGTGCTAAGATGCATCGTTTCTTATGCCATCCGTTAAAGAAGAATCATTTTGAATTAAAATCTACCAACAAGAATATGAGAATGGTCTCGTAGGTTGTAAGAAGAATCTTCGAGGGAGACCAATTATGAATAAAGGGGACAAACCCTACACGACAAAGGATTTGATTACAAGGCTTAACAAGATTTGGAAAATAGTAGGTAAATGGGAAATCGTATCACTTGGTAAAGGTTTTTATAAATTCAATCTTGCAAAATATGATGATTTACGCATGGCATGAGCAACAAGTATTGTTAATATCAAGCCAGTGGCCCTTATTCTTTCTCAATTGATGAAAGATTTCAATTATTACACTCAAAAAGAGATGAACACCCATATTTGGACTAAACTCATAGAGAGAGACCACATGAATATTAGAGATAACACACTCTTCTTTAAATAGCAAATGTCGTGGGCACCCCTCTCACCATGGATACCGCTCCACAAAACCGAGTTTTTGGTCACCATGCACACGTTTTGACAAATATGGACATTTTAAAGCAGATTTTCTACGAGGTTCTTATTGAAAGGGAATGTTATGCCTTCAACGTTGAAGTACAGTATGAACGCCTCCCTCCATTTTTCTTTCATTGTCACATGATTGGTCACAATATTTTCCACCTGTAAGTGGTTGCACCTTCAGAAGACAAAGGAAAAGATTGATCTTGGTAAGAAACCTTTACTTACCGAGCATGCCGCCCTGAAAAAGAGACAATAGTAAAAAACTGTCAACCTTGTGCGAATGACGCTAAGGCTAATACTTCTGAGCTCATAGAAGATGAGCCTTATAATGTTGAATAAGCTATTGTTGTGGAAAAGGTGGTTGAAGTGGAACATATTGTCATAGAGGAGCCTATTGTTGACGAAGATACATAAACTATTATTGTTGTGCCGAAACAGAAGGTGAGAAAAACCACAAGAAGGGGGGGTTGAATTGTGTTTTTGAAAACTTCTTCTTTTACGTTCTGAAGAACTGTTCTCAGGTTCAGAGTCTGAAGTAGTTTAGAGTCTGAGTGAGTTCAGAGTCTTTGTGCAGCGGATAAATGTAAAGAACAGAAGAAGAAAGAACACAAGCAATTATACAGGTTCCTTCCACAAACCGGAAGTAGTCATGTCCCCCTTGCACTTCCA
>Ga0315914_1000853_pt1 | contig 42335 bp, 15 predicted proteins | sample MpolenodulesMG_FD_203920 | JGI IMG/M metagenome (GOLD analysis project Ga0315914, IMG submission 203920) | Medicago polymorpha root nodule microbial communities from Los Angeles, California, United States - elongated nodules | ecosystem: Host-associated > Plants > Roots > Nodule | place: USA... | reverse complement strand
CATTCACAATACTTTTGGGATAGTAATGTTCACGATATTTAGCATTTTTCTATTAATAATTATTGTTACTTTTTTTAGATGATTATCGTTACTTATATCCCTGTACATCTCTTTTACATTATATATTTTAATAATTATATATTGTTTTTTAAAAAATTCCTAGGAATTCAAGTCATCAACCAAACACATTTTCTAAACTTTCTATGGAATAAAGTTCACACCTTTATAATAATTATGGAATAATTCTGAGAATAATTTTGGTAACCATCAAACAAACGTTGAACTTTTTTATACAGGTATACACACATAGCGTTCATGCTTTTAAAATATACAAATACTTTTCTAAAGATCGATATTATAATTATAAACATATGTATTCAAACAAAAACATGTATATTTGTGTTTTATATTTAAAAGTAGAGTTGGATATGTTTTTGGTCTTTATAAATATAGTCAATTTTGATTTTTAGTCGTCATAAAAAAAGTAACATATTTTGGTGCCTATAAAAAAATTCAGCATGTTTATTCCTTGTTAAATTAAAATTTCTTTAATTATGCTTAAAACTTTAAATTTTTTAATGATTTTTTACATACTTGTTTTTTTTTTTTGTGTGAATTTTTTTAATTACATACTTGTTTAAAACATTCCTCCACAATAAGCAAGTTCAAAAATTTCATTTTTAGGTCCAAATTTTCATTAGTTTTATCTTGAAATTTTGAAGTTTTAAAAAAAATTATATGTTAAAAAATTTAATTCATTACATGTTAAAAAATTATAATTTTTTTATAAAAGAGATTATAATGTTCTTAACATGTTTGTAAAAAATTATTTCAAAATATAAAAGTTTAAGTATAATTAAACAAATTTTAATTTAACAGGGACCAACACATACTTTTAGTCCTTGTAAGATTAAAATTTGTTTAATTATACTTAAACTTTTAATTTTTTTAAAGATTTTTTAAATACGTATTTTAGAACATTATACAAAGTTTCTATGCAAGAAAGTAGCTCAAAATTTGATTATTAGATCCAAACTTTCATTTAATCTTGAAAATTTGGCTTTTAAAAAATTTATATTTAATTCATTACATGTTAAAAAATTAAAACATTTTTATAGAAGAGTTTCTTATGATGTTCTTAAGATGTATTTAAAAAATCATTCAAAAATTTAGAAGTTTAAACATAATTAAAGAAAATTTAATTTAACATAGACTAAAATTATTTGCTGAAATTTTTTATAGGGACCAAAACATATCACTTTTTTTCTTTAAAAAAAAACATGTCACTTTTTTTATGAGGACTAAAAAAATGAATTTCGCTCTATTTATAAAAACAAAAACATATTTAACCCTTAAAAGCAATTATATGTCATTGAATAAAAAATATAACTTTCTTTCTTTTCAATTTCTTTCGTGTATCACTCATATCATTTCACTTTTCATTAACTTTCTACTATTTATATTCTGTTAACACTCTTTTCTTTCATTTTCTTTTCTCATCCAAAGAAAGCTTTGATTCCATATACTTTTAAAAAAATGTGTTTGGTTAACATTTAACATTCAGATTTTTTTATAAACTGAGAAATATGGATAGTCACTGAGTGGTTATAACTTAAATTTGATTCCCTCCAGAAGCATAAACAGTGATTCAGAAATGAGTCTGGTTGTTATATACTTTTTTCGCATGTCAAAGTTGATGAGAAGCTTTTCTATTTTATTTGTTTGGTTTTATTTTTTTTTCATTGATCTAATTTTGAAGGTAAGTCTTTGGGTATGGCTTTACAGAATTATCATATTATTATACAAAGAGCTATAGCCACTGATGTTGGGGATTGATTGTTCCACGAATAATGTTCAACTAGTTTGGTCATTATGTATTTCTTGTGGTTTGAATAAATTATACTTTACTTTTATTTATTTTGCTGAAAGTCTATCATAATTTACCCAAAGGATTTCAGAAAGAGGGAGGAGTGCACCACAAGAAAATTAGAAAACAAGCTTTTGTAAAGGGATTTTAAGAAATAAGACATTATCAAAAGGCAAGTTTTTTTTTTTTTTGAGGGAAATCAAAAGGCAAGTTAAAGAGCCTTAAAAACTGCAACTGATAAATAAAATAATTTAAATAATAACAAAAATAATGCAATTTTGAATTAATTAAAAAGTTGGCTTGAATTTTGTTTTTCTCTTCTGAAAGGAAGGAACAGAAACAAGAATGAACCTGGAATTTGAGTATAGGGAGTAGAGTTGCTGCATGAGCAAGAATGTATGCAGTCAAAACTTAACGACAAATATCAACGTCACAATCTCTAAAACACTACTTACTGATTGAAATCTGAAATTCATAGGGATCCCATGTAAACAAGGGAAATGGATTCCCCAGGGTTTGCACATCATCTTCCAATTTAATATATAAATGGTTTAGAGTTTAGGGTTTAGGGTTTTGAGAATGATATATGAGCAGCATTCTGGAGAGAAACCCTAACCTAAACTTACTATTTCTTCCTTACATTCCAAAATCCCTAATTCAGCAGCGACAAAATGTCCCTCCGTTTCCGATACATCTACCGCACAAGCACAGTATCACCACCACGCTTTTTATCTCTTCCTCCTATCCCCAAACCCTTCCAATTCTACCGCACAACCATTCCCAAACCATTCCAATTCCATTTTTCTTCTTCTTACTCTTACTTATCCTTATCTTCTTCCAATGCCAAAGATTATCCCACTGGAGACTTCGATTTCGAGCCCCTGCTCACCGGATTCAACAAATTTCTTGTCGGGCTCAAGACCATGGTAGCTTTACCATTGGAGCGTGTTCAATATGGAAGTGTATTGAAAATCAATTTACAAAGGTAAGATATCCGATCAGCTCACGACTATATTTTGCAACTCAAAGGTATTATCTCTGCCTGAAATTTGCGATAATTTCTTGAAAGCCGCTTATGATCCTCGTATTTCCGCCGTTTATCTTCATATTTACTCATTAGATTGTGGCTGGGCAAAACTTGATGAAATTTGAAGACAAATATCAAATTTTAAAAAATCAGGAAAGACGGTTGTGGCTTATGTCCCTTCAATTCAACCAAAAGAATACTACCTTGCCTGCGCATGTGATGAGATTTTTGCACCTCCCAATGGTCATGTTGGATTCACCACCGACGACCTCAGTTACCTCAGTTTTGATAGAGGTTATGACTATGGTTTGTATGACAATGCTCGGTATGACAATGATCTGTATGGCAATCCTTATGTCAATTTGTATCGCTATGTTGAAGATAATAGTGAGGCACAACTAGATAGTAGTGAAGCAGAAACTGCATTGCTACATAATATCTATTCAAATTGGCTGGATAAAGTCTCTTCTTCTAGAGGGAAGAAAAGAAAAGAGAAGAAGTTCAAAACTTCATAAATGAAGGTGTTTATCGATTAGATAAACTGAAAGAAGAGGGTTTCATATCAAGCTTAGTTTATGATGATGAGGTTATCACTCTCATGAAGGAGAGGCTTGGGGTGAAAGTGAAATCACTCCCTATGATTTCTTTTAGAAAATACTCTAAAGTCAGAAAATGGACTGTGGGAATATCAGAGGCTAAAGAACAAATAGCCATCATCCGAGTCTTAGGGACTATGGATAGTGACATCGTCACAAGAAATTTCATTGAAAAGATTGGTATGGTCAAAGATTCAAAAAAAATCAAGGCTGTTATTGTCCGGATTGACAGTGTAGGAGGTGATTTTCATGCATCTCAGTCAATGTTGAAGGCAATCAGATCTCTTGCTTCCAAAAAACCTGCCATTGCTTCAATGTCTGATGCGGCAACAAGTGCAGGATACTACATGGCAATGGGAGCAGGAGCTATCGTAGCAGAAAATCTTACTTTAACCGGTTCAATTCGAGGAACGGTTCCACAAAACTTTAACCTTGACAATGAGTTGCCCTCATTTATCCCATATGATGATGTCAAAGTGCTAGATAATGTGGTTCGTTTGAGGTTAATAATGACTCTAGGCAAGTTAGATAAGATGAAAAAGGTTGCACATGGGAGGATTTGGACCGATAAGGACGCAGCATCTCATGGTTTGGTTGATGCTATTGGTGGGATATCACGTGCTATTGCTATAGCAAAATTGAAGGCCGATATACCTCAAAACAGACAAGTTACTCTTGTGGAGCTCTCAAAATATGGTCCTACTCTACGCATGCTCTTAAGAGGTATTGGCTATGCTGTCGTTGGAGATCACGAGGTACTTAATTAACTACTAAAGGACATGGCACATTTTGATGGAGATCCAGTGCGAAAGGATGGAATAGTCCAGTATATGTGGAAGATTAACTCAGGTTCTGTGTAGAGGGAAAGAGGGATATTTTCTTCTTGCTGTAATAACTAGGAGGAAAAATTATATTAATATATTATCATCTATGTTTTATGCAAAAATTATATTAATGTATTATTATTATTATTATTATTTAAGTTTTATGCAATTGATGTTCTTGTGATATTAATGCTACAATGGGTATTTTGATGAGTATATTCACATTCTCTAGCTGCACTTATCATTTTTAAATTTTAATAAGTTTCTGCCCTTAATAGAATAGTTTTTTTTTTCTTTTTTTTCTGATTGGCAATGCATTTACCAGCATTGATCAGAGAGAAATTAGAGCAGCCCTGCACGGGAGAGGGTGCTAGAATATCATCTTAGGTGGTTTATAGAAGCACCTGTAAGAAGAGTAGTCTAGATGGAGTATAATAGAACAACTAGAGATATAACTCTAGGTCAAATCATTGAGATGGATTCAAAATGACAGAATGGTCGATCGGTGTACTTAATACATGACAAAATGTTATGGTGTTGGCTCATGCAAATACAAATGAATGCACCTAATCGGATCAGGTCACCATGGACTTGGGATTGGTACATTCACACTTGTTACACCATGATCTTCAATTGTTAATGTTTGGGTTTGATTTACCATGTTCATCTATATATATCTAATCAGTTGCCTGAATTGGACCATTGCCCAACTGCACCAGGAATTATGGTTGATAAGTGCTACTCCACTAAATATGGCAGACGTACTTGCAAATAACTTTTATGCTACCAATATCAATAAGTGAACTTATCTCTTACCATTATTTTTGGATTGATTAAGATAAGGAATTTTACCTACTACTATTTTATTTTTTTATGATAAAACTTACAAATGGACTGCTACTATTTTGGTCTGGAAATATGAACTTTGTTCTTAACCATCCATTATATTTTACCTATGCTGAAGGTCAAGTATAGATGTTTCAAAATGTCAATCATATACTTTAACGTGACAGAACAAACACAATGTTGACAGAATTTTCAACACAGAGACTTCTTCTGATTAGTGTAGTTTTTTCTTAACAAAATGAATAAGCGTGTAATTAAACTAAAATAGGATGTGTTTGTTTTAACTTTAAAAAAATAAATTGTGTTGGAAAAATCCAGAGATTTTTTTTGTTGTTGGAGATTTTAATAAGAAATCTGAGGCAATTTGTGCTGAATTCTACTCTTTAACCAACTGTTTTTCCTCGCTTCAAATTGAAAAGACCAAATTGACCCTGCGTGAGTTAACTCGCGCAGATTACTGTTTTTGTTTGAAACCCAGCAGTCCATATTTCAAGCACCATTTTCTTTCCCTCCACCTCCAAAAACCCAAAAAGTGCGATTTTTTAGGTCAAAATATTCATTCCAAATCATTGCAAATCGTTAGAAAGCAAGTTTCTACGCTCATCAAGCATCAAATATCAGGTAATGTATCACGAATTCTCATTCATTTTTGCTGATTTTGTTGATTGGTTCGTCATTTTTTTGAAGAAGAAGCAAGGGCTAGTGTGAGTTAACTCACACAGTTGTCAAGTCTGTGTGGCTTAACTCACGCAGGAGATTATCACTAGCGTGGCTTAATTCACGCAGAAGTAATGCTCAGTTTTTGAAATTTTGCACCACTTTTTATGTAATAGTGTAATGCGTCTATATTGTTGAATTTTAATAAATTTGTGTTATGTGTAATTTAACGATGAATTTGTGTAATTTGGATCTTTTATGTGAGATTATGTGATTTTGGGAATTTAAGGACGAATTGATGTAATTTAGATTGTTTATATGTCATTAAGTGTGATTAAGTGATTATACATCATTAACGACGAATTTGTGTAATTTGGATTGTTTGGATTGTTTATGCGTGATTATGTGATTGTGTTATAAACGATGAATTTGTGTAATTTGGATCGTTTCTGTGCGATTATGTGATTGTGTTGTTAAACTGACGTAATTCGGTTAAATTATGAATGTGTCAAGATTACAAATCATTAATGACTTGGTTGGATTGCATTAAATGATGTCTGTTTATATATCAGTAGCTGCGTGAGTTAACTCACGCAGACCTATATCCAACGTGAGTTAACTCACGCAGAGATTAACACTGGCGTATTTTAGGTTTAATTGATTATTTGATCCCTTAACTTATATGTTGTTTTTATTATGGTCCCCTAACTAATTAATGTTACGATTTGGTCCCTTAGGTTATACTTCTTCAACCAAATAAATCATCTTTGTCCAAAACCGTTAACCCTTGCTAGGTATTAACCGTTTGATTTATTTTTGAAATGACAACCATTAGATAACACGTGTTTACTAAATCTAATAGTGCACCATCAACACCTAACATTTTCCCCTTTCTTCATCCTCTTCCCTCTTCTTGTTCTTCATCTTTATCAATCATATTCATACATAGATACAAAACTTCAAACATATCAAGAATAAAAAAAAACCCAAAAAAAATAATAATTAATTCCCCTCCTTTTCCACTCTCTTCATCAAATTTAAACCACAAACCTTCAATAAAATTAAAATCCTGAATTTTTTTTCTACAAAAACCCTGTAATCATCATCAATGGAGCAACAACACATCAACAAAAATGGATTTCTCCAAAAATCATCATTGTTCTGGACCGGCTAAAACCTTTTGTCATAAGAGAAATGCGGAATGTGTTTTCTTGTATGAAATTAGTATTTATGAAATTATGTGTGGAGCTTGGAGGTAGGAGTATTTGCGGTTTTTGTTATACTTTGTGGTGTTCTAAATCCTAGTATAGATTCAACACATGATATACAGTGTAATATATTTTTGCTATAGCCTTTTTAAGAAAGAAAATTTCGAATGAAAATTTTGTTTTAGTAGCTTAATTCTACGTATTTTATTATTTTGTTATAAAAAATTTTTGGATACTAAAATTTTGAAGAAGTCTCTAAAAAAAATTATTTTAAATAGTTTTTCATAAAAATCATTTTTGAAATATGTCATTTTAAAAACATATGTGATTTTTACTATGTAAAATCTCTAACAATGAATAATTAAGTTAGTGAATATCATAAATTTCATTTTTAACTTATTTTAAATTAGTTTGAAATAACTTCTACTATTTTAAAGTAAATTTCAAAAAAATCCATTTTTAAAAATACAAGGAAAAATGATGAGGGTTGCTAACGCCGTGTATGTTTTAGGTGTTCATAGTTGGTTTACGTGCCCCATTGCTTGCCTGGGCACTGGTTATTCCTAATTTTGTCAGTTAAACATCATTGTATTTTTAGTCGTCTTCTGTAAGCACATCATCTTGTGCTGAAGATGAGACTTCAGTGTTAATATATATATTCCATTTTTACTTGTTAAAAAAAATACAAAAAAAAATTCATTTTTTAAAAATCTATAACAAATGGGCCCATATGATATGACTTTCCTTTTTCTTTTCTATTTTAAAAGCATATTAAGTATAAGGGTTAATCATAGGTCGAGTTTCACCATAACTCAGTCTCAACACAAACACTATAAGAAAAAGTGTAAGTTTTCCATAGGCAAAACCCTTCAAAAATGACTGAAATCCTTGATATACACATTTGGGATGAAACTAATTAAAATTCAATACATGTTTTGATAGGATATTGATGCTTAAACTATAGCATTGTATCATTCTAAGTAGCAACATTTTTTATCTCAACCTATTTTCAATTATTCTAAAAAACATGTTAACGAGAGATTTAAAGACACTCTTTAATAGTTTAAAACAGTAAAATTTTATAAAAATGTGCATATCAATACAATGGAAATTGAAATTTTTAACTTTTAAAATAAGTTACTTAGAATAACTTCTTTATTATTTTAGTACACTCGTAAGAAAGACTCTAATTCTAAATATCATTACACATTTTTGGAAATTATTACTTCAAAAATACAATTACCCCGAGCATCCCAAGAGGTAAAGATCTAGTTCCATAACAATATTCATATCATGGACCACAACTAGTTATTCCCTAAAATTACTGAGGTGGAGGTTTACTCTGGAGTCTTGTGCAATTTGGTCACATCATACCCGTCATCCTTAGCTTTCTGAACAAGCTTGTTGTAGGATTCATCATCCAAATGGGTTTGCTTGGATAATATCTAAGGACCAAAATAATCCAAGTTATGGTAGGAAGGAATACTAGGATACATTCATGACATGATAACCGAAAGAGAGAAGAACACACACATATAAAATAGAGTGAAGATCAATTGTGGTGCTCGAGGAAAAAAAAACTCAATTTAAATCCTTGGAAAAAAAATACATCCATGTGAAAAATACATTGTAACAACAAAGTCTTTAGCCAAATGTTCTCACATCTCAAAATTGATTCAACTAGGAGCTAAATTGTCTCGTTTATTTCTTTCATGAACTAAAAGTTAATTTTATTCTTTGTAAACACTAAATTGGGGTTTCATAATTTATAAAAGGACCACAAGTCCACAATAGACTTCTCCTATAAAACATTAAACAAATATCAAGCACACATCAATACCGATAATAATTTTAAAAAATAAACTAATTAAATATAATCCTATAAATTGATGTCGTGTCAAATATTTTTAAAATGCTTGTGCTACATAGATCTCTCCACCACAATACAATATAACATGAAAAGTTAAAGGTAGATAATTTGGTATGCCCACCAATGAGAGCATACTGATAATCTTGATCAAGGTACAAAATCCAGTAATCCCCAAGAACAGGAATAAATTGCAAGAGTGGAGGAACAAGAAATCTGACCTTGAGTTTGGCTTCATCACTACTGGGGTCAGCCTTATAAGCAATTTCATGTTTTGAGACTCTCTTACTACTCAACAATCTCCTCTGAGCTTATATAAACGATCATTCACAACATTTTAAGGTGTTTTTATCTAAACTCTCTACACCCACATTAAACTTTTAGTGACTTGGGTGTAGAGGTGCTTCCAGGTACACCTCTTTTGCCACCATCTTCACCTCGGATTCCGACCACCACCTCCAACCATATAGCATTTCCTCCAATGATCCGTCACCATTATGAATTCCTTTATCCTCTTTGGATAACCTTTGAGTTTGTCGAGAACAATTTTATGCATGAAAATGTTGCGAACTAATTTTCTAACTTTGCAACAATCATAAGAGTCCGTCTTTGTAACCTTTATATTTTTTAGAATAATTTTTACAAATATGAAACATACTTTTCTTAGAAGTGTAGCTTATGCCTTGGGATACGAGAATCAACCAACCAATTTCAAACTAGTACTTAATCACAATAACAACATGGACCGAGAAGTATTAGCAACTCTATCTTTTTAGCGCTCTAACACTCATTCTCTTATTCTACGAAACTTATGTATGATCCATACTTTATAAATTTGTTCTATATAAAGTGGTGAGACTTACAAGAATTTTGTCTTATGAAAAAAATAACGTTAAAATGGGTGTTAAAAATAGAGAGTTGATAACGCTCCTCTTATGAACTCGATCAAACCATACGAGATTGAATACATTGATTTAGTTCATGTTGATCCCGATCAGCAAAATAATCAATCCAATGCACTTAGTTTTGGTTATATTTTTGGATTGGTCGCATTATCTTATAAAATTATCGAACATTAAACGTTTCTCACGTGAATTGTTAATTGAAACAATTCATCTTAGTCAAAATCATGTGCAATGTATGTATTTTAGTTAGTAGCTCACTTGTTTCCACGTCGATTGTTCGCATTCACAATTGTGTAGGTTCACATAGTTTTCCAGCATAATAAAAAATTCTTGGAAATCCCTTACCTAGCTGTGAAGAAACCATAGAATAATTTGATGAAATAAAAGCGATACATAAAAATCAAAATTCACACATTGATCAGAAAACGTTATTCATAAAGACACAATTATTTTTCCAAAAATATTCAAATAGTGCTTAATAGGAACTATTTTTATTTTTTATTTTGTTTTTGGTTTCTTAAAATAAGAAAGTGCAAGCTAGCTATAGAAACAGCTCCAACTTTACCAAGCCAATTTGGATGGTCACACATTTTTTTCAAAATTAAATTAATATGACTTGAGAAAACAATTTAGATGAGTTCCAAAGCAGGGGGCATTTTGCTGCACATTGCAGTACTGACAGATCCACGTGCACACTGATCCACTTACATAATTTTTTTCTTTAAAAATAATCCTATTCTTCTAAAAGTAAAATAGTTTAAGTTTTTTTTTTAAAAAAAACTAAACTTCATATTACTAAAGGGAGTATATTTCATTCGTCAAAATGTAAGTAAAAATATATCAATACAAATTGATATATTTGGAATAAATTTTAAACTAAATATATTAATTTTTGTTGATCATTTTTTGTTTACATTTTGGAATTGAGAAAGTAATTACTAAAGTTTGTTTGACGTATATAATATTATTACAAATATTAAAGCAGTTAAAAGTAAACACATCTTATTGAAAAATAATAATTAATAATTAAAAAATTATATATTTAATATAAAATACACATGTTCTAATATAAATTTATTATTTTAATTTTTTTAACATACGTAAATTTGTGAATAATAAAAAAATCTTAATTATTCCCTAAAAAAAATCTTAATTATTATTAGTATTACTGTAGTAGTATATTTTTTGTTTCAACTGCTGCACTGCATACTTTATCTTGGATAAAATAATTTGTGTGTTGCCGTATATGTCTTTGCTCAAAAATGGTCCCTGTCGCAACTTCACATGTCATTTCCCTCTCAGTTATTGGATAAATTTCCAGGCTTCAATTCATTACAAACATTTTTAAACATAAGTTTTTCTTGATTACTTTACCCTTATATTTTATGATATCTTATAACAGTAATTAAATAATTTAATATCTTCGATTGATTTAATAAAATAAGCTTCAGTTGAAACAAAATATTTTTTTTTTTTGGTTACAAAATAACTTTATTTATTGAAATGGTTATTTTGAAATATTGTTTTCTCATTTAATTGATAAAGATAGAACATAGTTGAAAAAGTTAGACTTCTATGATATGATGAATTAAGGACAAGATCATTTCATTAGTTAAAAAAATTAAAAAAGTTATGTCATTGATCTCATTATTAAAGTGCATTGGATTTCGCTTATATTTTTTCCATAAACTCGTAGATAGGGATGGGAATAGGCTAGACCGGCCTACAGAGACCTACGGTCTAGCCTACGTCAGACAATGTTTTTTTCTTTAATAGAGAATGTTTAGGCTTTTATAGAACCTATTTAGCTTAAAATGTCAGACCATGTGTCATTCGGAAAGTTTTTTAAGCCTATTCGGCCGACCTATTTAAGTAAACATGAATAATATTATTTATTATTTTATTATATTTTATACTTTGAATTAAAATATAAATCTGTTAACTTTTTCATTAATTTAAGCTTATTAGTATACATTGATTTTTTGCATATATAAATATATTATTATATACTATAATTCAAATATGATATAATATATTGTCAAATTTCCTATAATCTCAAGTTAATTATCAAAGGAGAGTTTAATCTAATTAATTTATTAGTTCACTAGCTAGTCTATTTAAACCTAGATCACATTGATTATTTAAAGATGTTCATAAGATATATGTTTTTAAACAGGCTAGCAGACAGTATCAGACTTTCGGAAGGCCAAACTTAGCCTAAAAAATAGGCATATTTTTTATAATTATTCAATAATCTAATTATTACTATTTTTTATATAATAATTATTACTATTTTCATATATTTCTCTCTGCAATAAATAACTAATTGTAAAATTGATAAAACGTCGTTTAATTTACATTGAACTTTAAAAGTGACACTTAAATGGAAACAAAAAATTTCCCCAATAGAGACCGTTAAAAAAAATGGAGGAAGTATTTTTTATTTTCTTTTTTAGGGTAAAAACGGATGAAGTATCTTAAAGTATATATACATTCATACCGTGTATACACCAAACATTTTACTTTCTTTTATAACCTACGTTACAGGTAAACCAAAAGATATATATTTTCTTTTTTTTGCAATACCCATCACCGCAAGTAAACATGCAAAAGTAAACATGGCGGGTTCACCTTTCGACTCTATTTTTTTTCTAGGATCCATAATATTTAGACACCTTAATTTTCAAACACTTATCAAAGTACTTCATTTTATACTATGTTTCTAATCTAATCAAATCTATTAGATCGTATCACATCTATTATATAACTCCTCTTTATCTCTTTCTCTCTTAGTTGTGTGTGTATATATATATATATGTTGAGATGTTTATCAAACATTATTCATATTTCTTTTGGTAGATAACATTAATCATATTTTTAATCTACATAAAAAACGAACCTATTTGAATTGCTCTAAGACTTTAAAATGTGCTCCTTTCAAGATTTCTCAACTCGATTCAATTCCAGTTTTGATGGATTAGTTTAGTTTTTTTTTTATTTTAAAAAATATTCAAAAAATGTAAAGCGGCACTTATTGACATTGTAGATTAGTTAGAGTTAAAATATTAAAACTCCCTTCGTTGTTCAGTATAAAAAATATGTTTAATTTCGTTAATTAACAATAAAAATTTGTCCAAAAAAACAATAAAATTATCAACCTTCTTTCAAAAACCCCTGATGGATCAATAAATAATGTTGGCATATCAATTCTACTAAATTATAAGTTGTTTTGGAAAAAATTGTTCCAAAATATAAGTCACTTTACAATATTAGTGAAATATTAATGTTATAGTTTCTATTATACCCTTAGCTATTATTACTTTCTCTCCCTTCACTTCTTTAATTTATCTTTCACATATTATCAATGAAGGAGAATTTTATAAAAGATAATGCTACATGTAGGGAAACCAAATTTCACGGACAATGTATTTTGAATTACAAAATTAAAATTTAAAATTGTTTTGCCACATTAACTTGTATTTTAAGGCTTCGTGAAGAGTTCGGAAAAAATTCTTTCGTTGCATATATATCATCACTCTTTTATAAAATAACTCGTAATTTCTCATTTTCATAAAGTATACTGTAGAATGTTCAAAACAACTTATATTTTGTTGCTAAGGGGGTAAATTAAATTAATAAGTGCAAGCGTTATAAATGCACACAACCGACTTGAAGACGATTAACAAACGTCCATGTAATCGAATGAAGGTCGGACGACTTGAGACCAGTCATATACAAGTTCGGTGAATATTTCTAATTAGGTCTAGATCTCACAAAGGGTGCTCGGCTTATAATCATTCAAAAATTGACAATTCAAACTTAAAGACTTGTGTTTCATATGTTTTTAGCTCAACAAACGGAAACCTTTCAAGGAGCGTGATGGAATATTAGTCTAGCATTCGTGGTAGTATTGTTTTTATAACTGTTTTGGAATAATGATCCAATGTCCAAACTTTTGTACGACCTCACAATCCATATCTTCCTACCAATGCACTCATTGACCTTCCAACGGTCAATAAATCCAACCATTAATCAGGGTCGTCGTTCGTAACGGTCCATTTTACTCCACAATGGCTCCTTTCAATAGCCGTATAAATATAGGATAATGTTAACATAACCCATAAATATATCCTTTTATCATCTCATCACAAAGTACACATTCTTTACGCCTAAAAACCACTCTTTATTTACTCTATTGTTAACTTGAACGTCAAAATGCTTGCGATGACTTCATCCAAGAGTCAAATTAAAAAGAACGTTATTCTACTTCGGCCTACTTTGAAGTCTCTTAAGATCAATGACTAAAACATGTTCAACCTTAGGTGGTAGCTAGTACTAATGTCACGCATTAATTAGTTACCTAGGAATTAGTTGTAATCGTCTAGGAATTAACTTTATCCCAAATAACACACCATCCTCGAAAGAGAAAACCTGACTATCAAGGTCAAGAAATAAAAAAAATCAACAAAATTTAAATGATTCCAAATTCCCAAACCAATGTGCACATATCTAATGGTATCTCTATCTATCTCTCTCTTTCTTTATTCACTTACAAAGCAAAACAATCCCTTTCATTCATTACTCTCTCTCATATAAAAAATAAACAAAATTGCACAACCGCCCTATTCCACCATTAACATTGAAACCACTTTCATTTCATCACAGAAGAAACAATAACACTGAACGAGGTAACCAAGTAGTCACTCTCCATCTTTTCTTTTTTCATTCATCTCTCACACACTCTTTCCTTTTAAAAATGGATTCACCTCTTCATCATGTTCAAGAAACCAAACCCACCGCCAACACCGTTGTTACTACCACTCCAAGTGAAACATCTAACAACAGCACTGATAACAACAGTAATAACAGCAGCAGCAGTAACAACAACACCAACAACATTAAAAATAACCGTAAATGCAAAGGTAAAGGTGGACCTGATAACAACAAATTCAGATACCGTGGTGTAAGACAACGTAGTTGGGGTAAATGGGTTGCTGAAATTCGTGAACCACGTAAACGTACTCGTAAATGGCTTGGTACTTTTTCAACTGCTGAAGATGCTGCTAAAGCTTATGATCGTGCTGCTATTATTCTCTATGGTTCTAGGGCTCAGCTTAATCTTCAACCTTCAGCTTCTTCTTCTCAAAACTCTTCATCTTCTTCTCGTAACTCTTCTTCTTCCAATTCCAATACCACTCTTCGTCCTTTACTTCCTCGTCCTTCTGGTTTCTCAGTTTACAATAACTTTGTCCCATTTGGTGTTTACAATAATTTTCATCATCATCACCAACCAGTTTTCTATAATAACAATAATGGTTTAGTTCATTTTCATCATAATCCTCATCAAGAAATGGTGCAAGTGCAACAACATCAACAATATCATCATCAACAACTACATCAAGATTTTGAACATGCAAGTGCTGATTCTGTTAAATCAATTACCTCGTATGGCCAAAATAGTCATAATAGTCATCATGATCAAGAACAACATGCACAACATGTTTTGAATCAACAACATGCACAGCATGTTTTGAATCAGCAACAGCAGCCGATGAATATTCAGAATTGTGTGGGGTCATCAAGTTTTGGTTGTTCTCAAAATAATAACGATATTGATGGAACAGTGGATCTGGATCCAGTGGGTGTTTGTGTTGGTTCTCCAAATTCTATGTGGCCAGCTTTGACAAGTGAGGAAGATTATACAACTAGTTTATGGGATTATAATGATCCTTTCTTCTTTGATTTTTGAGAAATTTATTATTTTAATTATTGCAGTTTTCATAATTTTATTTTAAATATATACTAGGAGTGTATTTTTTTTTGGGATTGTTTTGATTGGACTGTTGAATTTAGTATACTCAAGGAAAGATGATTTTAATAAATTATAGATTGATGATTGATATTAATATGAATAGAGTGTGTTTATTGATTATACTTATTTGTGGATTTTCATCTGAAGAAAATAAACCCTAGTGTGATTCTATTGCTGATGGTGCTTTCTTTTGCAAGGGGATCAATGAGAGGTACAGTAGAGCTTTCCTCTTTGTCTCTTCTGATTTTGTGGTGAGTTATTTTATTTTACTTTATTCATCTGTTATTCAGAATTGATAGTTCAATGCATTGTTAATTGATTAAATCGGTTTCTAGGGTTTTCTGATTTCTTGGAATTTCAACTTTGACTGTTCGGAAATGACAATTGATAGATAGGGAGTCAAATTTGATTTTCTTACTCCTCACCTAACTAAAATGATGTAAATTTTTCTGATAAAAAATGGTACCGGATAATGTGACCAAGTGTTTTTCTTTCAATGTTGTTTCAATTAAAGAATGATAACAAGGGTCTCCTCCGGCACTCTTTAACTTAGTTTTAATAAAAAATAGTAAATATCAATAAGTTAGTTTATAACGGATGAACTTATAATAAATAGTTAATAATAAAAAAATTAAATGATTGAATTTGTATCATTGAAGATAAGTACATAAATATATTTATTTATGAAATAACGTTAAAAATAATATATTTATTTAATATTAATAAAACTCAATTAAGATTAGTTTGTTAAAATTGAGATAAATAATGATAAGTTATAATAAGCTAATATATATATAAAAAAAATGCTATAAGTTATAAGCTAAATAAAAATAATTAACTATAAGATCATGAAAAAGTGACCGATACCAAACGGATCTTGTTTAATGATCAAATGGTCTTATAAGACATAAACTATAATTAATAGAGAAAAAAAGACATAAACTATAAGCACAAAAGTGGGTTTTGATGGTCTACAAGTTCTAGCTCAATTGACGAAAATATCGATATTGTTAGGTTGGATGACATGATCAAAGTTCAAACCTCAACACATCTACTTATATGTGAGTTTATAATGACTTTATCATTTCTATCTATCAATAAAAAACAATGGGTCTTGACAACCCTATATGTTACCAAATGGAACTCTAGTTATTTAACCTTTTCAATTTTTGTATTGGAGTGTAAAATTTAGACGAGTTCCTTTAAAAAAAATTAGACGAGTTTTTATTTTTTGCACCGGAAAAAATTAGACTAGATTAGATTTTTTTTTTAGGGACAAGTTAGATTAGATTACGAGGCAGTATTTAACCTTGTGTCATTTTATTTTAGGCAAAATTACTCTTAAATGTTTTTTTTTGGAGAGAGTCTTTATCCTTTATTATCTAGGTGCTAGAGTCAGGAAGGCTTAACTCAACTTACATCTTTACCTAAAAAAAAATTAGCTGTAAAATGAATTTTATGGATAGAATAAGAGAAGTACAAATAGTATTTGATCCTCCAAACCACAAAAATTCCAAGGGATATTCTATCCAACAAAACACATAAACTAGCTATTAAAAAAGAAGACAATGAAGAGGGTTCAAAAATCATTCATAGTACATACAATGTGTTCCGTTTTATCTAACAAAAATCCACCTTTAAGAGATGACTTTAATATCATTTACTAAGTTTTCTATTGATTGATCCTTTTTCAAAAGAATCTTTCCATTTCTTGCTTCTCAAATCTTCGAAATGGATCTATGTCATATTAACAATAGATCTTTTTGGTGCTTGTCATTCGATGAGGAGGAGGAGGAGAAATAGTCTAAAAGAAAGATAACATTTTCGAACAACACCACTCATGTACCCATCCATTAGAAAAATGGTACCACATCGAATTAGAGAAATTGCATCTGCAAAACAGGTGATCATCATCCTCCAACACCCCGAGACGTCAACACAATCCGAATGAATATGTGATATCGTAGTTTGTGTGCTAGTTTTTAATGGTTTTTGTCGTCCGTAAAAGGACATAGAAAAGTATAACTTTCATATTAACCTTTTATTTTCTTACAAGTTGATATTTTATTCTAAAATGTTAGCACCACTAATCTTTTTAAAATTTTCATTACGTTCTTTTAAAAAAGTGGTCACATATATCCGTTAAACTTTTCGTGATCGAAAACCCAAAATCAACCACCATGAAAAAGAAGGGGCGAAGCCATGGATGAAAATTACTCTCAAATATTGTTCCTTAATCCTATAACATAATAAACACATTTCTTTCCTCAATCCACCAATTCATCCCTAAACTGAATCTTGTTTCACAAATTCCATTTCGAAAATCATAATTGAAAAAGAAGAAAAAAAAACCTAATCCTTCCTTGAAGAAGAACCATTTATTTGTATAGAAGGGATCATTTTTGGGTTTTGAGATGATCTATTAATGGGTGTTGAAAATGACCATTTTTTCGATTTTGAAAAGGAATATTTTGTAATGATAAATGTTAGTAGTTAAAATTAAATTAATATTTACTCATTTATTCGAGTTTAAATTCATGACCTCTAATTCATCGACAGTTGATTTAAACAAGTTAAGTTACTCAACCCTCAAGGATTTATAATAAGTGTTGAAGACAACCATGTATTTTTTTCTTCTTCAATTTGGGATGTTATATAAAGAAATTTACACAGGATCAAAGACAATCAGACAACAAGATGCGTCGTTAAGTCTTTTTTAAGTATATATGTGATGAAGAGAAACCATTTATTGGTTTCAAAGAGGAACCATTTGTTTGCGTTGGAGAATACTCTCTTCGATCGTCATTATATGAAAAATATATTAAAAAATGTTGGTGTATTTAATTTATATTTGAATCTAATACATCGACTTTTGTCACCTACTTTTGTTTATAATTAAGGATGCTTTTTTTGAAGGAATAATTAAGGATGCTTATCATTAAGGTTGGAGGGAGTACCAATTTTTGGTTTTGAAGAAGAATCAATTTTGTTGTTAGGTACTTAGATCCCAATTATTTAATATTTTCAAATCTTAATTTATAAGAACACTAGATGGTTGATGAAGATGAGATAAGTATGGACATATGTTCTGAGTTTTTATTAAAAGAGGGTAATGAATCTAAAAAAGAAGAAAAAAAATTAACAGTGTCAATATTTTGTAATACAAACACCAATTTGAACAATTGGTAAGAAATTCACTCATAATTAGGATATGGGTTTAACTCTAGTTTGTAGGTAATCTATAAATGCCCTTGTACCGAAGATGTCTTGCTTTTACTTAAGAGAGCCCAAATACTCCAAAACGGAGACGTATCCGTATCGGATACGTATCAAATACCGATACTTCACGGATACTCGCGGATACGTATTCACGAAGTATCGGAATTAATTATTGTAATTTTTAATAAATATTTTATCGGATACTTATGTGATGCTCCATAGATACACAAAGATACTTCACAGATACGTATCATAGAAAAAGATGAACAGTAAAAAGACAATGTTGTAAAAATTCATTATAGATGTATATGATTCAATTTTAATATGCATTAATAGAATTGTTTCTCGATGAAACACTTAAAATTATACTTCATGTGGATGACCGTAGCGAGAGAGGTGGTTCAGTTTATCAACATTAGATAAAATTTGTGTTGAGTTCTTTTAATGATGTCACCATAATGTTTTTCTCTTTTGTTTTTTCTATTTTCAGCTGGGGTTTTTGCACTACTTGTGCTGAAATTTCCAGGCTGCAGTAATATATTTCATTTTAACTTCTTCAAAAAAAAAAACAATAATGAAGAGTAATCAGTGTTAATTTTCTTCAAGTATTTTACATACATATAAGTTTTATTATAAATTTTTGCTAACGTATCCTAACCGTATCGTATCGTAAATTTAAAAAAACTCACATATCCTCGTACCCGCACATGTATCCTTATCGGGGGCTTCATAAAGAGAAAGTAAACAAAATAACAAAAGAATGTCCTACACCCGGCCATCCGAAGAACGATAAACTCAATTATAACTTTGGATTGAGATTGTATGACTTTAGGGAAGTGAAAATAGAAAAAACAAAAGAGAAAAACATTATGGTGGCTTTAGTGTATTTAAAGTGTTTTGTGAAAGAGAAAAATAAAAGAGACATTGTAGTCAAGATGAGACAAATAGAAAAAAAGTCATCATGACTTTTCCGCCACAACGTCACTCAATCTTATTCGGATATCGTAACTTTAAATACCAAAACACATATTAACTCAATGTTTAATTGTGAAATATACCATTGACTTAAGCAGAAGTAGAGTTATGTGTTCCAATGTGATGACTATCGAATACCAAAAAAAATTTGTTCACAATTTCAGTCCCCTAAAATGCTTGCCTACCTACTTTCGGATCCTAAAATCCAAAAGAATGGGTCTTGAACATACTATTTCATATTTTCGGGAGCAAAAATTTGAAATGTAGTATGGTGTTTGAGAAGTGTGCAGGACACAAATAAAAATCGCCTAATTAAAACATGAGAAATGATATTTTGACAACCATTTTGTGACAACTAATGTGACAACTTTATCTTTTATACTCACATTATTTTTTTACTTTCTCTCTATATTACTTTGGTTTCCGTGTCCCTATCTACTTTCCTTTGTAAATTAGTGGTTGTTCAAATAACACACCTCTTAAAACATACCCATTCTTGGGTTACTTTGACTATCTTTTTAGATTCGGTCTTTCTTCTATTTAAATTACAAGCCCCAAAACCAATTAGTCATTTTAATTGAGAATTTTTTTTCACCTTTCAAGTTTCTCGCGTGTCCTTCAAATTTTAATTTTTACCCCATTTAGATTATATGTAAACAACAATCAAAACCCTCTCCTCATTTCAAAAGTTGTGATTTTTGGCCTAAAAAACTTCCAAATCACCCAAAATCTGAACCATCCCAGATCCCACATTGTGTCATTGTAGAAGTGAACTTCCAAATCGCCTAAAAAGGATTATGATCTTAAAAATACTCTTAATTTTGAAAGGACAAAAAAGAAACGAGAGAATTGGCTCTGAAGTGCATCGAGCATAAAGAGGGGAACTAGTTGGTGTGTTTCTTGACAACTCAATGCAACTCTTTTGTGTGTTTTTTGAACTGAGTGGAGTTCTCTATTTATAGAGATTTTGTAACTAGTTTAGCTAAAATTGCGGCATCACTTACTCTAGTGGATAAGATCAAAAGAAAACTCAACCATTAATAAGTTCAACAACTCTTGTGGATAACAGCTAAAAGAAACTAACCCAGAAAAATGGAATAAATAAATTATTTGGATATGTGCTATAATAGTAGTTATTCAAAAAGAAACGGTCCTTTACATATTTTTTATATAAACGTTACTTGTTATTTTACTCTACTTGGCTTATTACTAATTATGTGCTATAATTTTTTTCTCTTTATCTTCTATGTTTAATTAAAATGAAATTTATTTTCAATTAATTTTTGTAATAATAATTTCATTAAATTTTATTATTCATGTTTATTGTGAATTCAGATAAAAACTCACACCATTGCTTTGATGTGTGGAGCAAAATTAGCAGCAACCAAGGTGATAAAACAAGCAAAGACAATAAAACACGATAAAGGAGAATAAGAAAAAATATGATAATATTTGTTCACCTAGTTTGGCCGAAATTTGACCCACATCGTAAAAGAGAAATCTCTCTGATTCACTGTCAATAAATTTTTACAAAGAGAAACCAAAATGTTACAAAAAATTATCTTCAACAATAACAACTTGTATGTTTACTCTTTTCACCTCTTCATGTGAAGAAATTCAATGATTGATTCACAAAGTGTTTTCTAACCCTTCCTTAAAAAAAAGTGTTTTCTAACCTTATAATTTTCCCAAGAGCTTTCAACTTTTTAACCCTAAAATCTCTCTTTTTTGTAGCCGTAGAATTCCCAATTTTTCACACCAAAAACCATGTCGATAACATGAATTTATAGATTAAACGCATGTGTGCCCGTTGTGCATGGGTCGATATGCTCCGTGCATAACGCTGTTGAAACAAAAATCTTTTTGATGAATGTTTTAATAATAACAAACCTTATGTAATAAACACTAAGTTTTATGAATGGTGATCTACTGATGTTTGCACTTGAGTCTTTTCACAGAAGTTGACAAAAAAGAAGTCGCTTACAAGTGCATGTATATACTCATTGAAAAAAATACCAAAACAATAGTATCACAAGCTCAAAGAAGATATAAAAAGAATATTGTTTGAATCAAATGAGTGTTGAGTGAAGATTCAACAAGTAGATGAACTTTGTGAGTAATTGAAAAAATACCAAAACAGTAGTATCACAAGCTCAATGAAGATGAACGTTTTAGAGAACGTTATGCATCCAAGCAACTAAAAGAAGCACTTGCTACATAGAAAAACGTGTCCCAACAGCTACTTTATGAAGTGGTCACCAAGTTTCACATCTTCTATAAATAATGGAACACTTGAATGGAAATAGCAAGAGTTTTTACAACAAAGAAATCATCTCTCAAGTGAAATCATCACTACTTTCAAAAACTCTTCACATACAAACAAACTCCAACTTTTCTCACTATATCTTTGATCAATATCAAGAGTTTGTTCATCATAATCTCAAACATGAGTTAAGAAGGCTTTGAGGCTAAGAGATTGATTTTAACCATAATCCATTTTTAAGTGCAAATATCATAATCTCTTCATCTATAACACACTCCAGCTCATAACAGGTTTGTGGATCACATATTGTGAGTGTGTTCATATCATCATATCCTCAAACAAGAGTTGAGTGTAAATTCGATCCCAAACTCATCTCATCATACAAGGTGTTTTGTATTCTCAAGTCTATTCGTAACAATAGTTTCATAAAGAATTGTAACAACCTTTCTTGTGTGAAAACAAAGAATTGTAGAAGCTTGTTAAGGTTGATAATACAGGGTGTAACAGACTGATCTGATGTGATCAAGAACTTATAGTGCTAGTCAGAAGTTTCTTTTAGCAGAATACTATAGTGGATAATCGCACACGAGGTGTGGGGACTGGAAGTAGTCGGGTTTTGTGAACCAGGATAATTCTCCTGTGTTATTCTTCTTCCATTTCTCTTTATTTAAAGCTACACAATATACACACACTATCACACTCATATTTATTAATCCCCAGAATATTTTGGTCCTAATTAATCACAACCAATATTAATCCAGAGTTCTCTCGTCCCAAATTAATCATTAATATTGATGTATTATTTTATTCAATATTAACTGCCTCTAAAACATTCTGGTCCAAGATAAAACAATTGTATAAATATTTAACTAATGTTTAAGTTCAGCTTATAATATTGTTTTATCATTTTGTCTTATATTAATCATTCTCCAGAACATTCTGGTCCGTGTTAAAATAGCTTTATATTTTAACTTAATAGTGTTTTATCGTTCCTCTTCTATATTAATCATTCTCCAGAATATTTTGGTCTTTGATAAAATAGTTTTCACATTTTAACTTAATATCATTTTTCTCATTTTGCTTATATAATCATTCTCCTTAACATTCCGGTCCTTGTTAAAACAAATTAAAACAATTAAACTTTAATTCATCCAGAACATTATGGTCCTTGTCAAAACTATTTAATCATTTAAGGTTTATTTAATCCAGAACATTTTGGTCGTGTATAAATCAATTGTTATATATCTAATACTCTAATCTTGTTAGACTAACATTTATCAAGAACCTTCTTGAGTATATATACTTATTTAAGTTGCCGGACTAAATTTTAAAAGGGTCACAATTCAAACCCCCCTTTCTTGTGACTATTTCTTCCACTTCAATGACAACATCCAAGAGTCTTCTGAAAACCAGCTTTCAAGACATATTCAACCATAATTATTTATTTAAGTTAACACAACGTCCAAAAATATATTATTGATCCATTTAAGGGAAAAGAGAGAGTAAATTATGGAACACGACATTCTTTGTGTATATTTGCATGAGTAATGGTATTTGTACAATCATTTGGTGACAACTTTCTTTTTCTCTCTTCTTTTTGGTTAAAAACAATAAAGAGGGAGGGAGAGGGAGAGAGAGAGAGAACATAATGTGAGTATAAGATAAAATTGTCCAAAATTTATCATAAAATGGTTGTACAAATATCATTTTTCTATTTGTATTGATGATATATGATAGAATAGAGTTCAATATAATGAGATACCAATCTTTTTTCTTAAATTTAATTAGAATACTTAATTCATTTCCACTCCATCAACTGTAAACCTAAAATCCAAATACATGAGAAATTCATAATTAATATTTAAAATATTGGAGAAACTAATTTTATTTGAGTAACTTTTATCGTATTATTTTTAATCATATATCAAAACTATTTTACATAACGTAATTATATATTTATTTCATTGTATTATTTTCAGTTCAAAATATATTTTCATGTAAGCCCTTCAAGTGTAACTTTTTTGGCTGTGCCTTTGATGGAATCAATAAGATAACCTGAATTGGGTACCCAATGGTTTGCCCATAAACTGACAGATTTTCCATATGATATTATCGTGAAATTGGTTCTAAGAATGACTGAAACCTCCGAAAAAATTACTTCTAGTTCTTGTAAGGTTGATTATATAGGAAAAACATTTATACCACAACGATACTTACCTCTGGTGAGATATTCCATTGTTGATTTGTTTTAGTGCATAATCTCCAATTTTCTCTCATAATGAAAACAATATTTACCTCCAGGTCCGGTTTGCTCAAACCAAACCCTCGTGCTTGTTTAGGATTTCAAACCTTGTTCCAAGCCACCAAGTGCAATTTTTTGGTCGAATCACTATTCCCCAAGATGAAACCTCTACACTTGCTAAGCCTTTGATTTACCTTGTTTATAAATCTTAGAGGAATAAGATAACACACATAAAATGAATATTTTACACAAAAAACATATTCATACGTTTATAATTATTAATTAAATTATGCATTAAAGATATTACAAGGAGAATAAATATTTGACATAAATGAAAATTATTTTTAGAATTATTATGGGTGCATTTTGGCAGTTTTAGTTGGAACACTTGGATCGTTACTTTCTCTTGTATGGTTTTGGTTGTGTAGCAGCTAAGGTTTTTTCCTTTAACTTGCTAGTGCAGGGTGTTGTATCCTTTGGCTTGTTCGTGTTACTCCATGTGATTGAAATAGCCGAGTTATAATATGTATTCCCTTCGTCCCATTTTAATTGAGTATTTTGTTTATTTCACACATATTAAGAAAAAATGTACAAGTGAAGAGATAGAAAATAGTTTTGAGCGTATTGTCAAGTATTGGTGCATTCATTCTTATCATAAATGTAAATTAGAATATATTAAATTGAGAGTGATGAAAGTAATATTAATTAGAGTTATAATTGAAAAAAAATTATTATTGTATTGAAAAGTGAAACGAGTCAATTTTTTTGAGACAATATTTTTTTTAAAAATGACACAGTTATTATGGGACAAAAGGAGTACCATTGATTAAAAATATGTCTATTTTAAATTATTATGCAATAACTTTTTAAATATAGATAGGGAAATGCTAACCGGTGCCCCCGGGGCATTGGTTAAGGATATGAAAAAGGAAGTTATATAGTAGTTAATGCATTGAAATTGTGTAATTAATTTATAATAAAGTCAAAAACAGTTTCCTTTTATGCTAATAATTCACTTTTATGGTATGCTTAACCAGTGCCCCGGGAGCACCGGTTAGCAGGACCCATATAGATATGATATATTCAACATAATCCCATGTCGTTTTAATATATATTAACACTATTTATGGACAAGAATCTATCAACTAGAGTTTAGTCCAACGAAATGAGTTAGTCTCTCTCACAATATATCGAGTTAATAATCGAATCTTGATTGTGAAATGCATCCATATTTAACCTCTATTTGTTTCCACATCCAAAAACCACTAGACATGCATTTTTTCTAAAGATATTACCAGAAGTTCTTGATTCCACGACAAAAAAAAAACCAAAATGCATGTTATTAATGACAAAATGTTTAATTAAACACTCTAGTGTTTGACGGTGTCTCAAATATGATTACATTTTGTAGAGAGAATTCCCGGGAATATCATACCTAATTAAGTCATCACAAATTTTACCAATATACTACTTTTTGTGTACCTCCTCTTGGTCAAAGGGTCTTATTTTCCTTAAAAAAAAAAAAAAACTTATTTTCCTCCTATATGATGCAATCCGGTCGGATAGTATCCACGAAGAATATGGTTTCAAGTTTCAACCATTAATTCTTTGTTTCTTACAAACTTCTTTATTTGGTCAATCAAATCAACTGTTGTATTTTGGTGTTCCTATACTTTCTGTTTGGAGTATGTCTCTCTCAATAGCTTTTCCTTATTAGTACGGGCTAATTTAACATTAATTAATCTAGTACTATCCCTATATTTTATTCGTTTTGTCAAGCCCAAAATAGCGTGTGCGACATAAAAGGTGAATGTTGGACGTAACATCAAATCTATTGGTGTGTAACATAAATAAAATTCAGTAGAATGAATTTAAATCTCCGACATTAATATCATAGATAAGCTCATAAAATCTTTATGACCAAGTCTTAATGGACCGAAATCACGTACGGTAAGAACGTAATTTATTGCTAGTACTAGATAATCTTAAAAATTTCATATTGCTACGTGTTGCTGTGTGGAGGTAAAAGCGTTCAACTTTAGCTGCTAGTTACTTTACAATTTGGTGAATATACAAACAAGTTGGAACGGTAAAAAATTTCATTATCAAATTTAAACATGTAGCGTGAGGAATGAAAAGGCAGTAAAATTTGAAGATGCTAATCTTATCTAGAAAATATGAATGTGAACGTAATTTTGGATGAAGTTGAAGATTGTGTTTGACCACAAGTAAACTATTTTATAATTTACAGTTAGAGTGTGACTGTTATTCATTGGTTTTGTGTGAATATTATTGTATTAACGTGTTTAAATAATAATAGAATAATAGATTATTCTCCAACAATACGGCCGGCTGCAAATTGAAATGTAACAAAAAAAATTAACAATTTACATCAAAGAAGTTTTGTGAAAAAATAAATAAATCAAACATCAAGTAATATAATCCCACAACGAAATTGCTTTGTCTAGCTGCTTTATTTATATATTAAGTTTATCTTGGTGAATATTTTTTTATATTCTTAATTTTTCAAGGAAGAAACTTCACTCTATTTGGTTTTCTTATGCATTGTCAATGTACGATTTAAAAACATTTCCATGTTTTTTTTTGCTAAGAACCTTGCCACGTTCCTCAAAGAAATTTATTCTTTAAAATTAAAATAGTAGTTACAAATAAAACATGTAGTATTAAATGGGACATATTTTAGAAATAGTATCATTAAACAGAGAAAAAAAATAGAGAAGAAATAGTTAAATTTAGTCTATGTGGTATGAAGTATGAACCTCTCAAATAAGTGGTCATAATTTTATGAAAAAGAAAAAAATTAGCTATATATTTGAAACCACTAAAATAGAGTTACAAATCTGTCCATGAACTTTAGTTTCATCCTCAACAATCACTAATACGAGTATGCTATTTTTTAATTATTTATATTCAACACTTTACTAGAGGGAGCACTTCTTTCAAGTAAAAAAATATAATTTTATATTAATATAATTTTTTGTTGAATTTAGCTAGTTTTTAAATATATTTGAAAATTAATTATTATCCTCAAACTGCCAAGTAAAAGTAAAGTAACAAAAAAAAAACTGCCAAGTAAATAAAAGGGGTTATAAAGGAATAAGATAAGATCAGAATTAATTGAATGACATTTATTTTTGAATAAATTGAATGACATTCTTAAAAACCTTTAAATATTAAATTTGTTTGCAAGTTAGGGATGTGCCTTATTTAAAAATAAAAAAAAGAATTAAGGATGTGTCTAATGTGGATCTTTCAAAAATGGTATTTGCAAATTTTATAGTAATAAAATGAATTTATAATAATAAAAAGTGGAATATTTTTAAATATTTTATTAAAATTTACTAAAAATAATAAACTACTTCTTTGTATCGGAATCATATTAGAAGATCATTAAATGTGAGTTTTTTTTTGTTTGAGTCCCGCTCGTTCCTTTAGAGAGGATAAACTTAAATATCATTATAGTGTTTTTATTGTAGTGGAATTGATCACATTATAAAGAGATTTAACTACTTTTTAATTAAAGATTTAAATAATATTATAAAAAATATACATTTTGATTACAAGTTGAGGATATAATTGAAAGAAAATTACTACATCAAAATTATGTATCATCTTTATATATAGGTATAAATCACGTTGGATAATTTTCCTAATAACCGAAATAAAAAAGTTACACTATAATTTTTTTGTCCACCCGTCCTAATTGAATTGGTAAAAATTTCAAAATTATTAAGTTACACGTCATGACCTAATAAGTTCAAACCCCAACACTTTTTTTTCAAGAAAAAAGTTATATTACATAGCAAAGGAGATCGTTCTAGTTTTTAGAGAAAGACTTTTTTGTATCTTTTTCATCATCCATCATTGATGATTGGTTGTAAATCGTAATTTTTGCCTTGAATCATCTATCTAGATAATTTTTTTCAATCAAAATAATAATCATACATTAATATAATTTTTTCCATGTTTCTCTATAATTTCGCCATTTGAATGTGACAATATTATCCGTAGTCTTAATACAATATTGATTAATTTTCCGTCATGTCACGGTGTTGGTTTGAATTGAATTGATAGATGCTTTTATAATAACAAGAAAAATAAAATTTACCCAAAATCTTACCATTACTGATTCCTTAGCAAATCCACCTAATCACCAAAAGCAACTATAAATAATGCTTATATTCACTCTTTCCCACAACACAACACAACTCATCACCCACTCAAAAACAAGACCCCACTCCCCTCACTCACTCACTTCCTTCACACACCACCACCGCCGTTCTCCGCCGCAACAACCACCGTATCCTCCATGTCAAACCCTAACATCAAAACATTCGACTGGACCTTCAACCCCGAACCCAAAGACGAACCACTCCAAGTCAAAGGCCACAAATTCCTCTTCTTCATTGCCATCTTCACCATCATCATCCTCTTCACAGCACTCTTCCTTTGCGCCCGCTGGCTCTTCCAAACCCACCACACTCCCCACGCGCCATCTCACACGTCCACATTCTCCTCTCAATCCGAAGGACTCGACGCCGACGCCATCAAGAAGCTGCCAATCATACTACACCAATCCAATACTTCAAACCATGCATTGGAGGAAACGGAATGTTGCATTTGTTTAAGCACTTTTAGAGATGGTGAGAAGGTGAAAGTGTTACCGGGTTGTGATCATTATTTTCATTGTGAATGTGTTGATGCATGGCTTGTGAACCATTCTAGTTGTCCACTGTGTAGAGCTTCTCTTAAGATTGATTTAGAGTTTCCTAAGATTTTGATTCAAGAACCACCTATTAGATATAATCTTCCTCTTTAATCTTGTTTAGTGTTAGTAATTTACATGTTTTTGGAGAATAATTTGTTCCGAGCAATGTAAATCTAAGAAGCAATATTAGAGATGTTAATGATAGTGAATTATTATTTTGGATTGAAATTTGTGAACTTTAGTTTGAACTATCTTTATGTTGGAAATTTAATTTGAAAAAGGAACCATATTGTTGCTTTCATTTTGTTTATGTCAGAAGGAGAATATGTTAAGGCAAAATCATCCCAAACAGATAAAGATAAAAGGAACACAAGAAAGTGAAACCATGTCTATTTGTCTATATTTCTCTTGTTTTTTATTTTATCTATAATATACACGCATTTCTTACAAATTTTGAAAGCAAAAATTGGTTTTGCAAACACTTCTTTTGACGTAAAAGGTTTCAAAATTCAAAGTGCAGTCAAAAAGATAAATAAAATCTAATAAAATATTGTTTCATCAAAAATTAAAGGGGTAATAGTCAGTTTGGTCCCTGGATTTGTAGCAAGTAGTCAAAATAGTCCTTCAATGTATAATTTTTTTAAAATAGTATATGATTGTCCACTTTGTTAGTCAAAATAGTCCCTAAAGCTTAAATAATCCATTAATACTCACAATAACTCTTTTGATATAAAGACTAAAATGACAATAAATAAGTGCGTATAAGGACTAATATGACAATAAGTAAGTCTATTGAAGGATTAATATGACAATATTAACGGAATATTTTAATATTAAAGACTATTTTGACTAACAAAGTGCACAATCAGGGACTATTTTGAAATTTCGATACATTGAAGGACTATTATGACTATTTGTTACTCATTCAAGGACCAAAGTGATTCTTCTAAATGATTTAATTTTAATGCATTGACGATTTAAAAGGTTTTATGTTATCAACAAATTACAATGAATCACATGTAGTTTTAGAAGTGATCATGATTAAAGTTAGTGGTGGTTTTAAGGCCGGCTAGCTCAGATCTCCGGCTCAAATTTTTTGCAATTTCTTATGTAAATCCCCCTAAATTTATTATATAAACTCTTATAAATTGGACAATTTCTTTAGATTTTTTGTTATTTGCTTACAATTTCTTATCTAAACCCCTATAAATATGTTGCAATTTTTTTTCCTAAACTTTATAATAATTTTGACTCCGCCACTGATTAAAGTCATACATGATTGTTAACCTAACGATTATAGTTGAGTCATGGTGTCACAAAAGAGAAAAGAGCATACAGAGTATATAAGAACTAAATCGTAATTCATGTATTAAAAATTAAATTTTAATAGATGAATTAAAAAATTGATTATATTTTAATGACTACTTTTGAATGAAGTTCTAGCTCGAAAAATGTTATTTGTCAAAGTAACAAAACATGAAAAATAACTCTTATGCATTTTCTTAAATGAATAAATGTTGGTGCACATAATTATAGCTCAATTGATTAAAACACTCTAATATATAAAGATCGAGATTCAAACCTAAAATCTATCGTTTATTTATTTTAAAAGATGAAATTTTGACTACTAAACTACTTAAAAAAGAATTTAATGAATAAATGATTTGTTCAAGACCATTCTTCTTAAGTTACAATTGTGTATGTTCATATTCACCTAATAATTAATTAAGAGCATTGTACACAGACAACGTGTCAAAGAAAAAAAAACAGCGTAGATGGAAATAAATAAAAAGAAAATTTTAATTGATAGAAAATTAAATTTATGAATCTACCAAAAATAGAGTATTAATTATTATTTTTAAGGGGAAAGAGTATTAAATTTATTCTTTAAAAAGTGAAGAATAACAAATATAAATAACTCCCCTAGTAATATAGTAATGTAAATAATTAATATACTTTTTTGACAAATAAATAATTAATATGCTTGATGCTTCATAAAGTATGATTCGATCTTAAATGGTTTATTGTTTTTTATTTGAAATGTGCTGTTGCTTATAGTAGTTCCTTTCTCTAAAGTTTAAAAAATTTGATAATTCATTGAATCATGCCAAAGGAAAGGGGTGCCCAAGAAATTCCCTTGCATGTGACAAGCGTCCAAGGTAGTGGACTTTTTCTTATGTTTCTTTTCATATTCTTATTCTTTTATTTTTAGGATATACACGTGGGCTTAAATCTTTATACCCTTTAGATATTTTATAGAAAAAATTACACTCCTTTCATAGTTTAATTTCAGATAACTTTTTTCTCAGAAGCTAAAATTGAATTAAATACCAAAAATACAAGGTGTGTCGGAAAAAAAAGGTTAAATAAAAGTGTTACTACCTCCGTTTCTATATAAGGGGTAAAGATCCTTTCCATTAGGCATAAATACCCTTTTGTCAAAATCACGGGAATTAAGGAAGTTGAAATTTGTATTAAAGTTATTTGTAATCACTATTGTTTTTACAATTTTATCCTTTAAGAAAAGAGAAATAGTTTATGTTTTCAACATGTTATTTATTGTTGATTGAAGAAAAAAATGTATAATAAATAAGGGTATGCAAGTAAAAAAATAATTAATGTAGTTGAAAATAACAAAGGGGTCTTATAAAAAGTTACTAAAAAAATTCTCAAAAGGGTCTTATAGTTAGGGACGGAGGTAGTACAAAGTTTAGGTGATGAAACAAACAAGTGAAAAAATCAAATTACAAACTAAGTGATAGCACTCAAGCACAAAATTGGGTTAAGCCGTCAAAAATGATAATCAAAAGAGAATGCAGCGTATTTTACTTTTAACCACCACAATGTTATAGCTTAATTTTGTTAAACAATTAATGCAAAGAGTGCTCCTATTTCATCTTTTTTCGTCACTTTTATTTTATGATATGTTTTCACATGAATTTTTAAGCATTAAATTTAAGATTCATATGAAAACACGAATGTAGAACCATAAATTTGAACACTAAAAGCAAAAACACGAGTGTAGAATCATAGATTTGAACACTAAGAGCTCATGTTAAAAGAAAATCATAAATTTGAATCTTAAAAATTTACATACAAAAGGACGAAGATGATGTGGAAAAAAAAAATAATTGACAAAATCGTTCCCTGAAATTAAGTTAAGATTTCGACTATATTACATTGTCAAATATAATCATATCATTAAAATCATAGAAGCGTAAGCTTAGCTTTTCTAAATTCACACAGCAATTGTGATTTACCCGTGTAAAACTTTTCATATTGACAACGTATGAAAATTAATCTTTATAAATACACTGTCTTTTCCAAAAAAAATAAAATCTCTATTAATATACTGTCTTTTAAAAAAAAAATCCTTATAAATATACTTCATTTGTTCCTTTTAAACTGTCATTTTTATATAAACTTATGTTTTTATTTAATTTATTGTTTTTAAAATTCAATTCAATATTTTTTAACCAAAATTATGCTTTATATATATTAAGAATTACTTACACATGAATATAAGACAACCAGACAAAAGCTGCATCGTTAGACTTTTTTGGATGACAAAATCAATCATTGTAAACACAACATTCATGGACCTGGGAGACATGACATTGTTACGCATGACCCTTTGAACTATATGTAGAAGGTCAACAACCTCTGGTGCTAGGAAACTGAAAGTGTCAAAAACAAATGGTATAAAAGCATGTTGATTGTCAGAACACGCTTTCTCATGTTTGGCCACTTTGCTTGACGCAGCTTTTAGGGCTGCCTGTCCAACTGTAAAAGCCCTGACCTCTAATCCAACATGTGGTGAAACCTCAGTCAAATCTACACATGCATGTTTTCCTCCTACTCATCCGTACACCATAACATCCGCATGTCTAAGTGTTGATCTTCTATCTTGTAGATCTATAAGAAAGTTCATAGGAGCCTCTTTCTTCACTGATACTCTCGTTCATTTAAATATATCAAAAAATACATCTCTAACAAATTATTTTTGTACACTTTTTTTTATACATATTTGTATGCTAAAGCTCAAAGTGATTCTTCATTTTTTTTTTTAAAGCTAAAAACAGATTTTACATATAATTGAGTTCTGTAACCACGTTGCATAATGAAAAAGTATAGGGCGGCTGGGGTTGATAAAGCTAGCTAGGTCGTATAATTCCCCATAACACTAAATATATGTTTGACATTGTAAGTTTAAATTTAAATACTAATGTTGTTGCTCTTATGAGTCAGCATTGGCTTGCTCTGTTGAGACATGTTTTGTGCATGATAATGGGAGACTTTTCACTAGTTAGGATAAGAAAACTCAAACTCGACGCAGCTCTCTTCTTTCTCATTTTTTAATCTGTTCATTCTAATGTTGTTGCCATAACTTTATGTCTGCAAGACTTCTATTTCAGTCTTTATATAATATACTGTTTAATCACGAGGTACCCATTACGGATTATGCCCATAATTCATCTATACTTCCGATTAATATATTATTTATTTTACTAATCTATGTCAAAATTATTCAATTATAAGTCATAATCTTTAAATCTTTATTTATTTAGTTAGTTGTAGTGGGTTTTCACTTCACATTACTTCTGCATTAATTTTACTTTATATTACTTAGTCCCTCAACCTTTGATGTTTATTTTAAAACTAAATTCATGGTACAGAGAATGTGTATTTGTTACAAGTTAGGACTAAAGTACATTAAGAGAGTTCAACATAAAGGATTGATTGGTTAGGTTAGAGATTCTCCTGGCTTAAGTAACACATTGAAGATTTTTATCTACCCAAGTGTAAGACTTCCAAGATAACACATTTTTAACCTTCTACATCTACACGACTTTCACTCTATTGGTACTAGATTAATAGTAGTCATTTTCACTCGTGATTTCACTCACTTGTAAGTATTCGGTAGAGTACATTAATTCAATCTATAAGTAGCCATTTTTGTGGCCCCTCTCTTTAACGAAACCATAATCGTAAGGAGTTAAGTCCATCAACACTTTTATCTACTCAATGTAAGACTCGTGACATTGCCACCACTTAAGTTCTTACTTCAAAGGAACCCTTCACTACTCAGAAAAGCATGCATTTGGAGACTAACATTTGATCCTCCTTACTCAAGGAATATCATAGATAGTTCTCCTCATGGGAGATCACTCTAGTATTAAGTCAGGGCCGTGTTGAAGGCTAGACAATTTGAAAAACTATCAAAATTTAAGATGGTCTGTGGAGTCTATGGTTTCTAAGTATCAGATAGACAATTTGAAAAACTATCAAAATTATTATTGCATTTAGATAATAAACAATTTTTAACTTCTGGCCCTTTCTATACTTTTTATTGACTATATGTATCTACCCTTTGGATTGGATAAAATTGTATTTTGATATCAGTGTGCATAATCACACAAAATAAAAAAATACAATAAACAAAGAGAATTGAGAGGAAAAGAATTAATTTACTCTTTAATTCAACACAATTTAGGGGGGGAGATGGCCTTTTATACGCTTAGAAGTATTTAATTTCTTTAGGTTTAAGCCAAAAAAATAAACAGTGGTAAACTATAGCCGGTGATTACACTACTCTTACTGGCGACTAGCTAAGCAAACATAATAATAGCTAAGAAAATGCAAAGAATAAATTATGCATGCAATTTTGGTCCAATAAAAAAACATTTGCTTAATGACAAAGTATACTTGATTTAATTTCCAACCTATTCTTTTGGAAGATGCAAAGTGTGAAAAAAAACTAATCTCTGAACCGGATATCATAGCAGATGCTTTACAGATTCATATGTTCAAAGAACCGATTAGTTCTTCGAAATTTCTACACCTGATCAAATACAAGGAATGTTTCTTTCTGTCTTTGGCCTTAACCCACCAAAGCTTTACAACGTGATTGCATACCAGAATCAAAATATAGACATCATTAAAATTTGTCGTAAGCTTCTTCCTTTGTCTGAACAAATTCTGTTGAACCACTATATTGGCTTGCAGATCCTTCATTAGGCAACATCTCCATGTCATTGAGAAAAACAAAAGAAATTAATAGCATATAAAATCTGATTAGCAAGATTTCTCTGTGGAAATTACCGCCTGAAGAAGCTGCACAAAAGAAGGGGGAAACAAGGTGTTTAGACATTAAAGCAAGTCAAGTGACCGGAAGTCCGGAACTCATGAACTGATGCAACAAATGTTGCTTTTAAAGGTAATTAGAAACTATTCCCGCATTCAATACGAATCGTTCTAATACTAAACAAAAATATTGAACAAATACTTCAAAAGGATGATTAAAAAATGTGTTGTCGGCATCAAACAAATTTTTTAGTCAGTTCCAACTATATCTAAGCAAGAGAAAGGAAATAAAGACGGAGCAAGTAAGTGAGACACCATGGGAAACCTTGTCTAAATTTGACAGGTCAGGAGCAGATCCTTCATATGTTTTGCTGGCAGAATGTGAGGTAGGAGGAGCAGCAGGGGAAAAGGCTTGCGGGGGAGGATGGTTTGGAATAAGATTTTGTTGAAGGGTTATAGTGATATTTGAAGCAAATGTATGGACAGTGATCTGGACGATGCTCAGTCACGATGGAAGGAGAAAGCGAGGATACTTCACAGTCAAAACAAGGTGTCTCAGCAGTTGCTAGGTATATTGGAGAATACGAGGGAGCAATTGAGCAAGCTGTAGAGTACATTCAAAAGAAACACAAGGTTTTCTTTGAGAAAAGAACTACTTATTTAATCTGAATTTAGCATACAAGTGCCTAGAAAATGGAGAAGAGTTGATCTAATTGAAGTCATAAACAGGTTAATAAATAAATAAACAGGAAGATAAGTACCAAGTAAATCATTTGAAGATATTTTTATTAACTTGTGCAATGAGACAAAGTCATGACTTTCATAACAGCTCATAGTTCAAACCACCAAATCTAGCAGTTGCATAGGAGAAGGTAAAGAAATAACAGGCAGAATAGAGAAACTACTGCTTACAATAATTTAATGCTATCAACTAAAAGTTGAAATGTTGCAGAGGCCTTCGGGCATGGGGCCAATTTCAGTTTTTCATTTTCACTCGAGATTGTCATGGATTGTAAAAAATTTGCGTTCTTCAAAATATATTTTGCCAACGTAAGTTGACCTATTAGGCATACATGGTACCGGAAGGTGCAAGTTCTAAGGTGTGATAAAAGGCATTGTGGAACAAATACTGGTCCACCCAATCTTCTTCAGTTCCCATTGCTGCATATGAGATTGTGTATGACTCCTATTTATTGTACAAAGAATAAAACAAAACATAAAGATTTGTCAAATCATTCAATAAAAAATAAAGATTTGTTAAGATAAGATAAACCAAATATTATTCTTAAACTTAACAAACCTTGTTAAGTTTGAGATTTTGAAGCTTAGGGCAGTGTTGTAGAACTTGTATTACCAAAGGCCAACTATTGTGGAGCTCCAAGTAGGTCAAATTATGAAAGTTAGGAATATCAACAAATGGGGGCAGGGGCTGGGGCACCTATAATATATAGAAAGACATCAACAAATTAGGTCGAAATTTCCCAAAGAAAAAAGAACATAAATCACATTGTTTCGTCAGCGTATTGTATTCAATTGAAGATATGAAACCCCGATACCGACACTAACATGTTGATACCAATAATGTAATAAGATGATCAATGTCTAGTATCCCATACCAACAACATGTGTTGGTTATCTGTGCTACATAGATTGAGGTAGCATGCATTGCATTCATAATAAAACATACCTGGTAGACTTTGTTGTTTTTTGTGTACAACTTGAATATATCCAAGCACAGAGACTCTGAAGTAGAAAGTAATTTCAACCGAAAATAGTAACACACACATTGAGTGATATCTGCTCTAATCAATTTGGGTAAGCTTAAGCTTTTAAATTGTTGAATGGCAAGAGAGTCCTCCTCATCATAATGCAATTTTATACGGAATAGTTCTAGATCCTCAAGAACTGGACATCCAAGTAGAAGCAAGATAAAATCTCGATCTTGAACGAAGTGAATATCACTCAACCAAAGGGTTTTGAGTGATGGAAATCCAAATCAAATGGAAGAAGAAAAAAAACCCTTGACAGAGAATCGATAGAGGTCGAGACTAACTAGGGTTTTGCATGTGAAGATGCTAATAGGCAATTTGGGTAAGCGGTGATTATCAACAACATCACCACCAGCAACATCAACATTATCAACGTCATAGTCATCATTAGCAAGATAAACACGATCGATAAAGTCAACAACATGGAGATGGAGACAAAGATGCTTGAGTCTGTGTTGAACAACAATGTTGATCCATTCAACGACGTTGGGAAAACTGAGATGATAGGCAAGATGAGGATTACTGTATTCAATGTCGAGGCTGAAACAGTTGATGGAATGAGAACCACTGCCCGCAGCATCTCGAGAGATCAAAACGGACTTAACAGAATTGTTAAATTTGGAATAAGATTCAATGCTATCAACTTCAATGTATTTGAAATTGATATTGTCGATATAGCGCCAGAGATGAGTCCATCTCTTCGACAAAACACTTGTGGCAACAACCTCTTGGGTTAAGACAAAAGAGAGAATGCGACAAAGAACATCGTCCGGTAAACTGCTTATTCTATCGGCCGGTCTCCGTAGCTGCCGCTTTTCATCTTTCTTCTTCATTAGACGATTAGGGTTGCGTATCAACTGTTAGGGTCAGAGTTATGGTTGTTGGCTATGTTGTATTAGCATATGAGGTCGAACGGGGAGGGTACTAAGTAATTAACAGCAGCACATTCCAAGATTCTAAGTCAACGTCATAAAACCAACTCAAATGAGTTGTTTCAAGTAGTTTCTTAATTTTTGAACATGTGTTTTTTATGACTTCGAATTTGTTCCATTTATCAAACTTCATTTACCGTCTATTATGAGAAATAGAATAGATGAGTGAGACCTAATTCAGTAAATTGTCACGAAAACCGGGATTTAATTCATCCTTACAAAATCGGCTTGGAAGGTGAGAAGTGTCTTTCATCTTTATAAACACTTCTCAAGAATCATATATATCTGATGTGAGACTAAATTCATCCATTGAGTGTTGGCTGCTAACACACTCTCTCACGCTTCAACCCGATCCAATGGACCTGAAGTGTGGATGATGCAGGAAGCCCAACGATAGACCTGATAGACTCTGATACCATGTCACGAATTATGAGGCCTAATATTTCATTTGTATTCCACCCTCTATAAATCTCTACACTAAGTATAACAACTAAAATGTATTTCAATAGTCTATGATTACTTACCTGTGGTTTTGTTGAATAAATTTGGATGAATTTCGAAAAAATGAGATTGGGTGATTTTGGTAAAGATTTAGAGAGAGATTGATAGTTGAGAGTGATAACAGATGAGAGAGTAATGTTGGTTATGCCTGGAACTTGTACAAGTAATCTCAGCGGCAGTTAATTGCCAATGGACTCTACGGAAGTTAACTACTTCCAGTTAGTTCCTTCGGCAGTTAACCACCGAGGGGCATATATGTGTCTTTCTGGTGTGTTTTAGCTTTGTTTCAAGTCTGAACAGCAATTTTTAAAAAGTTAAAAGCCCACCAAAAATAGAAAATAGGCCCAATTGATTAAAGCCCATTTACCTGCTTATTATCTGCTAGGGTTTCTTATCTTCCCTATAAATCGTTGCAACCTTGTCTTTTTCATCTTTCAGCGGCCATCAACTAGGTTTACGACAAAGCAAAGCACCGTTCAAGATGAGAGCCAAGGTAAACTATTTCACCACTTTACTCATCTTACAAATGAATTATAATCACTTACTCTGATTTTATCTTAATTTTTCTGCATCTGATTTGAACTGGTTTTTTTTTTTTTTTGCAGTGGAAGAAGAAGCGTATGAGGAGATTGAAGAGGAAGCGCCGAAAGATGAGACAGAGATCTAAGTAGTGAGCTTTGGATAATCGATCGTAGTTTGGTTTCTTGTTGTTTCCTTGTTATGTTTTTGTTGTCAAATGAATCCTATTAATAATTTTGTTCCTTCTTATGTTTTGATACATTATGGGTTTTACATCTTAATCATCTCATTAGTTTTGGTTTAAGCATTTATTTATTTCTGTACGTGCCTTTGAATCTCGCTATATTCGGTTTTATTATCGGCTAGTAACTACTGTGATAATTTTTGACTGAAGTATAACTTATTCACATTTCATTTCCTTACTTTTTCATATCAAAGAAATTCATTGGCTTGTGTTTGGTTTCACCTTAAAAGGACCAAGATTGATCCTAGAAATGTAGAAATGATTATGACATGTTTGGTTGCTTTTTAGTAGAATTGATTGGCATCCAGAATTGATATTATTTCTGGAAATTGTAACTTTTGAGCTTGGGAATGATTTTAAACTCAAAATTGTTCAACTCTCTTTTACATTAATGGATCTAAACATAAATGGTTTTATCTTTGACTTTTTTACATAATCAATTCACTTAAAATCAATTTTTGTCAATATAGAACCAAACATACACTTGTTACTGCAATGCAGCTGAACTTTACCATACTTCTGTATTTGCAACATGGAAAATTGCATCCGTAAGACGGCTGCATTGCCGTTTTCAATGTGTTGATTTTGCATTTTCTTTTCTAGCACTGTTTGGATTTTGAGCTGAACTTTGTTTCGGTTTATTACCACTGGGCTGTTTAGTGTGATTGGAGAGTATAAGTTGCTTAGTTTACTGTATACAGCAGTTTGCGTATAAGATGATTTATACGATACGAATAATTAACAGGTACTCAATGTTAGCATTTTAATTCCTATTCACTTGGTGTGAATAAAATATGAATGGATTTATGTCGGTGGTGTAGACAAGAAATTGTTTATTATATAATCTAGAGATTAATTTGCGATGATTTATAAAGATACTAGAATATTAGATTGTCTAAAATATTCCGAATCCGTTTTAGAATATTAGAAAAAATCGACTTTGTGTGTGTCTGGTTATTTGGTCGACTTGTGTAATTGATACTGAAATTGAAACACTATTTAGTAAACTTTGGTCTACCAGATTACCAGTTTATTGAAGTTTTTGTGTTTATATTCAAAATTGGATTTAGCATTTTCCAGAGTGGAAGATACCCACCCGTTAAGTTGAGAATAGAAGAATTTCAATGGTAAATTAGATGATGGAAAGCCTAAATCCCTATTTGATAATGCATTTGACATAGTTAGTTACATTCTCAAGGATATTTTGTTTAACTCTCTAACAAAATGATATCATATCGCGTCTGAGTAATGTTTTCATTTTACTCCATTGTTACAACTTGCAACAAAAACATGTGAGAACAATTCGAATGCTCCCCAAAGTAAACGAGCTCTTATACATTGACACCCTTATGTGTTCTTGCCGGTTACCAATCTTCTACCACCCTCTAGTTGACAAATTTAATATTAAAAAATTATGTCAATTCCATAATTTGCCATGGAATAGAGAGCGCATATGAGAGAGATAGGTTTGAGGAGATTGATAGACCATATATTATTTTTTATTCTATTATTACCAACAAATTTTTAATAAAAAACCTTGCCACAATGTCAACCTATCATTTGCCAAAATGAATCCATGCGATGTGGTAATGAGATGGATGAAAGTCCATGTTGCCATGTAAAGAGTTAAACAGTCATGTCGTCTACTTTAACTGAAGGACTAAAAAGTCAAAACACCAAATAAATTGGTGGGCATTTGGCTATTCACTCCAAAAATTATAATCAACCTCAATTTGATTGAGATCAATTAACTTCAATTGGTTCTTAAGAACACCTATATATATTTGCTTATATAAGCAGTTTTATATATGCAATTATCTTCAAACTTAAGAAATCATGATCGTCAGTTCAACACGTAGTCATCGTAATATAACGGTGATATAAATAAATAAAACGAGTTCTCATGTTGAAAAGCTCATTCACAGTTGGAATGCATTCATATGATGATGAATGTTTTTTACGAGCCACACCATTGTGAGTTACTCATAGTGTGCCACTGCACCTTACATTTTGACCATTACAGATTATGTGCATGTATCAATATCTCATATTTAGTTTACCATTTACTAGGATCAAAACTATGTTTTCTCATTAAAGTATAGAGGTCATGATTTTCTGCAAACAATTTTTCAAGCTCGTAAGCATGTTTGAGCCTGCTAGGATCAAAACAAACTATGTTTTCTCATTAAAGTATATAGACATCATGATTTCCTACAAACAATTTTTCAAGCACGTAAGCATATTTGAGCTTTCCTGCCAACTTAAAATATGTTTGCCATACACACTAGCTAGGGATCCATTCATGGACCACTAGTGTCGCACTATGTTGGTGAAAAACATTTAATTTATAATAACATTTAAGTGTAACAAAAATTACACATGCATTTGAGGTATGTTGGATTCACGGAAGAATTGATAGAATCACGTTGTGCCATCATAAATTTATAATATCATTAAGTGTAAAAAAATTACACATGCATTTAAGGTATGTTGGATTCACAGAAGAATTGATAGAATCATAATTTTTGCAGATACTATAGTGTGAGGTTGCAACTAAATCAGAGTGAACCCAAACATATACTCGATCAAATCTTACATGATGTCATTTTCTTATAGATGTTATTTTGTTAAGGATATTGACTTCTATGTGTATTTTTAACAAATGTATTCAACTAAACTTTGTGAAGTGGTTTGATTAGATGACGGTATATACAAATTTTACTATTATTTTTTTTTATCGAGGAAGGAGTGGAAACCTAGAAGGAGAAATAAACGACATAGAAGCTAAACAAATAGTACGAACTCTCATCGTATCAATCCGGAGGACGTTCATATAAAATCAAACTAGACTCTTGAAAGGTTCCCAAATTAGCATCTCTATAAATATGATCTACGAACTCTCCCATTCCTCTAGCCATATTCCTTAGTTACAACCTCATAATCAACACTGAGCCCCGTTATTGTCTAAGCTTTAATTTCTATACACCGACAATATATACAACTTAAATCATTTGTTATTTTACTTCTAAATATATCTGTGGAAATATCTACATAATAAGAAATTATTTAAACAGTTTTCTATTAATAGTATAGGCTATAAACATAACATCCACCTATGATACACTAGGTCATATAGCACTTTTGTTATAGTTTTTATGTACTTTTAAGCTGAGTTCAGGTGATTTTGCATGAGTTAGAAGTTACAAATGACACATTTGATTTTGGCAAGCAAAGAAGAAATCGTGCTCC
>Ga0315914_1000851_pt1 | contig 42355 bp, 39 predicted proteins | sample MpolenodulesMG_FD_203920 | JGI IMG/M metagenome (GOLD analysis project Ga0315914, IMG submission 203920) | Medicago polymorpha root nodule microbial communities from Los Angeles, California, United States - elongated nodules | ecosystem: Host-associated > Plants > Roots > Nodule | place: USA... | reverse complement strand
AATGTATGAACATGTGTACCAATTTACATTCAATCAATGCAATTTAAGTTTGTTTTCTTAAATATCTTTGCAATTTACTTGTTTATTTCAAGCAATCTCTTTTATTTTCATTTTGGAAATAACTTCGACGGATTTTGACTAAGTCAGATTCGACAGTTATCTTCATATCTTTTATATGTTTTGAAGAACAATCATGAATTTCTACAAGACAAAAAGCACAATATGTCTCTAAGATTTACTGGTTGATCTTGCAAGTAATTAATCTTAAACCAGCGGTTGTTTACCAAAAATCAGTGTAAACAAGTTGTCGTAGTACCATAGTAGATTGGTCATAGTACTACACTTGAGTGGTTTGAGTGTTAAATTTGAGTGGTCTTATAAGCATATTGAAGGTGTATTCCTAGAACGGATCCTACAATGTAGTAGGACTTTGAGACAGATATAGATGAGTTGTTTTATCCTTCGGACGATATGGTTGATGATAGTCTGTTTGCACAATTTTTGGGCACTGCCACTAAGGGTGTGCAAGTCCGTTAAACAAACTGAACCAAACCAGATTTTATAGTTCGGTTCAGTTCAGAAAAATACTTCTAAGAAAAGCTATTTTTACCCATAAGATCAGTCTGGTCCAGTTCAAAACCAGTTCATGCTGTCTGAACCGGTTTACCTCCCAAAACCGGTTTTCACTATAAAAAAATCTTTTTTTTCACTGAAAACATTATTAAAAAATAATATCAAAATCGAATCTCAGTCCTAAATTGATTTATGCAATAATATCAGAATCAAATCCTCTTTCTACTTCTTCTTCTTCCATGACATTAATTTTGTACTTCTTCTTCCATGAAACCCTCTTTCTCCTAATCTCTACAAATCGGAATCATGTTTTGTCAAAACAAAATTGGTGCTATACAAATCAAAATCGTGTTTTGTCAAATCGTGTATTAAGAATCAAATCATGTTTTCAGAAGAAGAGGAGTATGAAATCAAAGATCTGATTATCAAAGATCTATTTTTCTTTTAAGAATCAAAACACATTTTCAGAAGAAGAGGGGTATGAAATCGTGTTTGAACAGCAGGTGATACAAGGAGTATGAAACAGTTTTTAGAATCGCGTTTTGAAATTAAAGATCTGATTTTCTCTTTTTGTTGCTTGTGTGAATAGTAGAATATGGATATGAAATGGGTACACTGGTTTTGGAAAACAGGAACCAGACTGTTTTTAAATTTTGAAATTGGGTTGGGTTAGTTTTTGTAAACATTGGTTTGGGCTTTTTTTATTTGTTAACTTGATTTTAAGTTATGGTTAATGTGAACCTGTTTTTATGCACACCTCTAACTACCGCAAAATGTTTTAAAGACAGGGGCATGATCGTGAGTCAACCCAATAATAACTTCGATGACTGATTTATTTTTATATTCAAAATATATTTTAGAATCCAAAACAATAAATAATATATATTTTATATAATTATATGATTTGCCTAAAAAAAATTTATGATCAAATAGAGTGTCTAAATCTTTGTATCTATCCAAGAATTATTTTTATTTTCCACGAAGCTATCTTCTTTTTTGCTAAAAGGATCACATAGACCTGACCTGCTTATATCCTTAAAAAGTAAAATTCTCGTTTTAATGATAACAAAAACTAAAAAAGTTAAAAGCTCCATCTATTCAATAAATGAAATTAAAAGTTCACTAAGCTACACAAACACACACGTTTTTTTAAATCCAGATTTTTTTTTTTATCATTGTCTCATCATGTTCTTGTAGGTCTGTATGAGTAAAGCTCCTAGATTTGAAGCTCCCAAAGATTTAGGGTTGTTGTGGATTCTTCTTTTCCTCAATCGAAGATGAAGACGAGGGTGATCCTTTTGTTGTGACTTCTTTGTCTACTCCTTGATTTTCATCATCTTCATCCACCGTAAAAGGTGGCATTGGTTTTGGGTTGAAACAAGAATGAATAGACTTTCTTGATAACTTGGATGAAATCAAAAGCCTTCTCCTTTTGTTGAAGGGATGTTCTTGCTTCTTTAGTTCCTCCACAGTTGTCACTTGAGACATATCCAAAAATGATCTTGATTTTCCAGTATAATGATTCGACAATCCCTTCTTGATAGGAAGAGAATCTTCTAAGGAATCAAGAGAGTTCAAACCCTTGAACTTGCTCTCAACCTCTTCACCATCTTCATCACGCTTTCTCTTCAGAGAAACAACGTCGTTTTCAATGTCGCTATCATCCGGTGATCCGATTGAGGACGAGCTCTCCAAGTCACCGGCAAAAAACACTTTCCCGGTCGGATGGTTTTCAGCAAACGGCGGTGGCGGTGATGGAGCGTCGATGGAGAAAGAGGGGGACACCATAGCTTCAAAGTGACAAAAAAAAAAACAAGTAAAGAAAAATGAATAAAAAGTAAAACCGAAGAAAATTCACGAGGAACACAGACAGAGCAAGAGAAACACCCAAGTTATTATTTTCGAACACAGTTAGAGTGGTCTCTTTTACTTAGGGTTAGGTTCTTTACTTTGAAAAATGTGTGAGGCATATTTATAAAAAAATATCAAACTTTTTTATTATTTAATAAAAAATTATAACAAGAAGAATCACAAAAAACAAAATAAAAATAATTAATGAGATTTTGAACTAATTATGAACATTTGACTTGATTATTTGTAATTGAATTATTATTTTAATGTAAAAACTTATAATAATTGAAATAATTAAAAAAATTAAACTAAAATAAAATAAATAATTAATAAGATTTGCATTACTCTTACCTAAAAAAAATAATTAATTAAAAAATTAACTAAAATAAAATAATTAATTAATAAGATTTGAATTAATTAAGAATGACTATGACTTGATTATTTGTAATTGAATGACTAATTTAATATAAAAATTAGACTTATCCTAAACTTTTAGTTCCACCGTTTGCTATGGGCTGAAGTTTGTTTTTTTTTTTTCAATGCTTTTTCTTTCTTTGGTTTTATGTTTGTAGGAGAATTGTTCTCCTAGCTAGCCTTTCGGTTTGCTCAAAAGTCCTTCATATTTATTAGATTTTAACTTCTTTTTTTTTTATAAGAGTAATGCAAGTGCATTACCCAATTTCATTGATAGAGAAAAAGAAGTACATAAGAGAAAAAGGAAGCCAGGCTCCCACCTAATAAAAGGTTACAAATCTAGTCCCCGTGAGTTTAGCTCAGTTGGTAGAAACATTGCATAATTTATGCAGGGGCCGGGGTTCAAACCCCTGACACTCCACTTCTCCACATTTAATTGTGCGAGCTCTAGTCACAAGGCTGCTAGACCAAAAAAAAAATTACAAATCTATAATTTGGCATTCCAAGTCTATTTCTAACCACTTCCCTAGAAACAAAATCAGGCAAAATATCCCACCAAAGGAAACCTGAAATGTGCAAACCATGATTACCTAAAATATCAACACACTCATTCCCTTCCCTATAAATATGAGTGATTAAGAAGTTCATTCTCTTTATTGGATTTTAACTTCTTAACATACAAAACCTATAGCAAGTTACAATCCAATCATTATATTTAGATCAGAGTGTAACTTTAAATCGGCTTATTTGGTAGATAAAACAATAAACGGAGCACATAGAACAATTTTCATGTTGTTTTAACAAATTAGGCCACACAACGTAGAGAATGATTCATGTGCGTGATTTCTATTTTTGTGTGATTTTTGGCTTTGTTTAATTGAAAGAAGAAAAAACAAACAGATTATATACTGTTTGTGTATTAAAAACAATTAAGAATTTTGACAAAATAAGAACAACAAGAACTGATTTATTCAGATTTAGATACACATAATAAAATGAATATATACAAAGAGCAATTGAGTAAAAAAGCAGCACACAAATACACCAAGGTAGTAAGCTTTTATACAAAACAGTAAAAAACAGTAAGAAATTTTTAGAAAAAACTACGTACCAACTTCTTCGACTTTTTCTTGCTCAAAACAACTTCTTCAACTTTCGGTCTCTTTTCTCCTTTCTCAGTCTCTCCTTCCTCCTCCTCGTGAGCTTAACTCAGTTTGTAAGGACAATGCATAAAATATCCAAAGTCTGAGGTTCGAATCCTGGCCACCACCAAAAAAACGTCTCTCCTTTCTCCCTTTTGTGAGTTCTCTAAATCTAAACCCTTTATATGGTAATAATTTATGTTTAGTATTTTACTAAGACGACCCAAAATATTTCGAGGCTAAATCAATTTAATAGATCATATTAAATAAAATAAAAAAACACAAGATTTATAAAAATAAAATAAATAAAATATGTTCAAGTTCAATTTTCGAACAAAAATCATTTATAAAAATAAAATAAATCAAATATTTTCGAGTTCAATCTTTGAACATTGATCAAGGAGAATATGAAGTGATCATCTTGTTTAACTAAGTTTTTTTTTACGCAACTTGTTTGACTAAGCTGAAAAAACGACTATTTTTTTTCTCTTTCTTGAGCCTTTTTTTAAGGATTTTTTTGTGAGCCTTTTTATTACCTTCAATTTTGTGGGTAAAATCGCCAATTTGGGTTCTTGGGTTAAATCAGCAAATTTATCTTATTTTTATATTGAAATAATTTAATAATAATATATAAAAAAATCATTCTTAATTAATGCAAAATATTATTTATTATTTTTATTTTTAGTTTGACAAAAAATTATTATTATCACTTTTTATTTTGAATTTAAAAGTAAATTAAGTTTGTATAAAATTCGTAAGTATGTCTAAACGTTACTTTAATTATCTTAATAATAATTATTCTAACAACCATTTTACAACTGTTTGCGCTTCTTTCAAAAACACCTGTTTGTACTATATCCCTTGATGTTTTAAGTTGATTATTAGTTTATTACTATACACCTGTTTTTTTTTGTTATATAAGACTCTTTTTCTAAATCACAAAAATTAAGAAACCTAATTATAGTGTTAATCTTGACATGTTGGTGTTTTGATTTTTTGTCGACCTGCTAGCTTAAAAATGTGTTTCAACTTTCAACCATAAAGGAATGGAAGAAATATGTGATGCCGTAATTTGACCCTATTAGTATACAAAATAATATTTTAAAAAAAAGTATACAAAATATTATTTTGACTAAATTATTTATTCTCTTCATTCATTTAGATGTGGTGGTGCACCTTTCTAATGATGCAACTCAGAATCCCATTAGATAAGTTAAATGGATTCCTCCTTTGGATAATATCATCAAAGTTAATGTTGACGGTAGTTCTCTTTCTAATCCTGAGAGATCAGGTTTTAGAGGTCTTATTAGAAACAATAATGGTGATTGGTTGCTGGGTTTTTCTGGATTTTGTGGTATTACTTCTTCTGAATTGTATGCCATTTTTCATGGCCTTCATATTGCGTATTATGCGGGTTACATGAACATTATTCTTGAATCAGATTTTAGGATGGCTCTTGATTTTATCATGTCGGATGTCCAATCTCATCATCCTCATGCTCCTCTGATTAGTCAGACTGTCCAACTGCAACATCGATATTGGATTGTTCATTTTCAGCATACCCTCCGTCAAGGTAACGAGTGTGCGGATTGGCTTGCTAAGCATGGTGCTTCTTCTTCGGATGCTCTGAAGTCTTGGATTTTTTGTCCTCCTCAACTGCATCATTACCTTCTGGATGATGCTCTTGGAGTTGCTCACTTGAGGTTGTAGTTTGGTTTTGTTTTTATCTTTTCTTCTTGATAAAAAAAAGTATACAAAATATGTGATCCCATAATTTTGTAGATTTAAAGAAATCAACAAAGACCGAAAAAAGTTATTCAAAAATAGAGACGAAGACTGAAAAAGGAAAGAGAAAATCAAAACTTTGGTGATGGCAAAAGATTGAGGAAGAGATAATGAGAAGACAGTAAACGTGGCATTGATAAAAATTACACAAAACTCTTCCTTTTTTTTGTTGGTTGGGGTTCAAACCCTGGCCTATTTTATGTTTATATATTGTCCATACCAACTGAGGACACACAAACACTCATTTATGTTATATGAAATATATGTATTCATGTTTTTTCCTTACAACAAAAAAAAGCTATGCATATGTTTTATTTTAGTTAAAAACATTACGACATGACCCTAAGTAAAATAAAAATAGACCTTTATACGCAATATATTTAGATACAATTATTTAGCACCGTCTAATTATAATATATATTTTTTCACAAGAAGAAACTTATTGCATTTCATTCATAATAATAGTAGCGATACAAGATGAAATTCTAATATGAACATGGAAACTAGCATGACGCGAAGCTACCCTAGAAAAGCTACGAGCGACTTCGTTGGCTTGTCTTTGAATAAACCTAACATCAGAGGTTGCTAAATCAGAAACTAACAGACGTCTACAATCATTGATCAATGTGCTAAAATTAGAGACAACACTTTTACTACCATAAAAACTATCCACCACAGTTTTGGAATCATGCTTAAAGTCCACAATACCCAACTGCAGATCACGAACTCAATACATTGTTGATAATAAACCTAAGGCCTCGCCCAAATCCACATCAAGGAGCGGAGTCATTCATTCATTTTTGGCTAAAACATAACGACTTTCATCATCTCAGATACACACACCAATGCCGACCCGATTCAGATCTTGAGAAAAGGATGCATCTACGTTACATTTAAACCTGCTAGGACTTGGTTTAACCCACTTCAAATCGTTCGGTGTACTGGGATGTTGAGGGATAGGATGACGGATAATCGGAGCATTCTTCCAACTAGTAAGAAGAGAAGACGCACGATCACAAATAGCTTGAGCAGTTTCAGTAACATTGTTCCATACCTTATTGTTTCGATGCTTCCATATACTCCATAGAGTCACACCGAATACTTGCTTTTGTTGTTGATCCAGATGTTCTAAGATAGCAAACACATTTTTTGGAAAGCTTGCATTAATATCAATTGCAGCCATCAAAGGGCTCCACAAGCCAATAAGCTGCTAGAAAGCATGCATTTATTACACATAAAGAGCAGATGAGTACTATCTTCACCAAATTCATCACACACCGCACATCGATCAGTACATTGAACTCCTTTTGCTTACAAGCGGATTCTTGTGGGCAAACAATTGCGGCAAGTTCTCCATAGAAAATTCTTAACCTTCGGGCAATTTTAAGCTCTGAACACAATTCCAATTACCCGGCAAACAATGTTGTACAACTGACATATCATGATTCAGAATATTCTTATAAGCACTTTTAATTGTATACGCACCATCCTTCTCAAACTTCCAAGAAGGCACATCATGACTCACCGAAGAGAGCAACGGGGTGTTAAAATTATTTCTAGCAGTAGCATTGTCAAAAAAGCATTAACTAGCTCCATGTTCCATTGTTTTTGAGATGTAACCAACAAGTCATAAACATTGATATGTGGCCACTCCAAATGGTGATGAGTAGACGATACAAAATCGTGCAGCATTACTCAGCCATGGATAATCACATATTGGTATATGTTCTCTTGTACCTATACTCCACTGAAAACCACGACAGATCATATCTTTCGCACTCCAAATACTACGCCAAACATAACTATGATTATGGCTTATACTAGCTTCAAAATAATCACTTTAAGGAAAATATTTAGCTTTGAGTAAGCGAGTGATTAGAGACTCTGGGGTAGAAACCAACTTCCAAGCCTGCTTGCTAACCATAGCCATATTGAAAGCCTTAAGGCCCTTAAAACCCATTCCACCAAACACCTTAGGAACTGAAAGGCGTTCCCAAGATAGGTAGTGCAATCCTTTAGAGTTCGCTGAATTATGACCCCCACCAGAAGGAGTTTAACATTTTTTTTCTATTTCATTAATGAGGGATCCCGGAAGAAGGTAAACACTCATCACATAAGAAGGAATAGATTGCAATACAGATTTAATGAGAACCTCCCTTCCAGCCCGCGAGAGACATCTGCTGGTCCAAAAGTTGATTTTATTCCAAATGCAATCTCCTTTATAAACTTTAAAGTTGCATGTTTGCTACGTCCAGTCATAGACCACAACCCAAGATATTTACCGGTACCTAAGACTTGACAAACGCCAAGACTAGTAGCAATGAGACTTTTTAGATCATCTGGATTATTGCGACTGCAAAATAATTATGACTTCTGTAAGTTAATGGCTTACCCCGAAGCCTCTTCATAGGTAGCCAAAATATATTTCCATACCAACAACCTCACATTCACAAGCTCTAAGGAAAAAGAAAACAATCGTCTGCAAAGAGAAGGTGAGATGTTATTGGTGCATCGGTGCATATCATAGTACCTCTGATATCATTTCGGCGTTCATCTTCGCGAATAAGGGAGGAAAGGCCTTCAACACAAATGATAAACAAATAAGGTGAGAGAGGATCACCCTGACGAAGGTCGCACCCTGGCACAATAGGACCGACTGATGCTCCATTAACCAAGACCGAGTAATCAACCTTCTCAACACAAAGCATAATCTAACTAACCCATCTGGAGGAGAAACCCATTTGAGTCATGATATCTCGAAAGTGATCCAAGTCTAATTTATCATAAGCTTTACTAGCTAATATCCAACTTAAGTGCAACATCTCCCCTCTTTCCTTTAGCTTTTGCCTTCATATAGTGAACAATATCAATGGCCACCATTGCTTTATCTAAGATGGATCTTCCTGGGATAAAAGCTGACTGATTAATAGAAATACACTTGTCAAGCACCTGTTTGAGCCCATTAGCAAGCACCTTGGCTACAATTTTATACACAACATTACAAAGTGCAATAGGTCGCCAATCCTTCACTGAAGTCTGTGAATCACCTTTTGGTATAGGTGTAATATTAGTAAAGTTGACATGTGGTGGGGAAGCATCACTTCCTAACCATTGTCACCCTGCCTGATAAACTTCATAACCACAAGTCTCCCAAAAGAGTTGATAGAAACCTGGGTTAAATCCATCTGGCCTTGGACATTTATCTGCTTGCATGAAGAAAGCCTCATGTTTGAACTCCTCTAACATGAAAGTTGAAATCAACATATCATTATCATCCCTAGTGATTGAAGTTGGAACAAAATTAATAACACATGCATGAGAACTCTGTAATTTTTGAAAGAGATGCATGAAATAATCAGGCGCAATGTCTTTCAGACCTTCTGCATACCGACATTCAAAGCCATTCTCATCTTCAAGATGTTCACTTCTATTAACTTTCTCATTGTGGTTGCTGCCGCATGAAAAAACTTCGCATTAAGGTCCCCATCACAATACCAAAACGTCTTAGCACACTGTTTCCAGAAGATATCATCTTATAAAATTAAACGTTTGTAATGTTGTGTATAATATATATATATATATTATACGTTTGTAAAAAAACAATACTATAATAAACTATTCATCTCCCTTAAAAAATAAAAAATACATCTGTAAATTTTTTCAAAAGTTAATCTTCTAAGTGTGTCCTTGTCACCAATATTGCACTTCAAGGATTGTGTTATTTGGGTGCTTGTATTTGTGATGAGATGAGAGTTTTTGTTAGAACTCATATGGGATTGCGGGAACCGATGCTGCAGGTGATAGAAGGTGAAGCAATGGCTTTGCTGGGAGCCCTCCAATGGGTTTTTAGTTCGGGATTTCAGTATGTCATTTTTGAGATTGGTTCAAAGATTTTATCAGATGCTATTTTTTGGAAGAAAGAAGACATTTCTGAATTTGGATCCATCGTTACCGAAATTAATCAGTTGCTATCTCTTAATTCAAACTTTGTGGTTAAGTTTATTCGGTGACAAGCAAATATAGTTGCTCATTCCCATGCAAGGGCGGCCATTTCTTATACTAGTCTTTAATTTTTTGATTTCCTACCTTTTTGTATTAATGGTCTTGTTGTTAATGAAATGAGTTGATTTGGTTGTTGTCAAAAAAAAAAAGTGTCCTTGTCAAAAAAAAAAAAACTTCAAAAAGCTAATTGATCTAATAATGACATATTTAGATTTTAATGACTTTTAGAGTGGATACCTTTTTAAATTATGCTACTAAATATAATCAAATCTGTGTCAAAAAAAAATATAATCAAATCTTTTATTTATTTTCAAATAAAATCTAGCAAAAAAGATTAAAACAAATCAAATCTAATAAAAAAAACCGAGCTACACTCACGAGGATAATCAAATCTAATCACTTAAAGTAGTACTAATAATAATAATAATAATATTTTTATTTTTTCTTTAAAAAAAAAAACGAGAACAAACCAAATAAACGAAAAGATACTACTACAAGTCTACAACTAATTTTTTTTGTTTCTATAAGTACTTTTCCTTATAAAAAAAATTGTTTGTGTTTGAACAAACCAAATAAACGAAAAGAAACTACTACAACAAATTTTTTTGTTTCTATAAGTACTTTTCCTTAAAATAAAAAATTTGTTTTTGTTTGAATTAAGATAAGAAAAAAACTAACATAAAAACTAAAAAAAAGCGAATAAGTAAAGCAAAATATCAACAATCTCCATCAAGTGCGACAGAAACTTGATAACTAAATTTTGCAAGTGCACCAAACTGTTTTCAAGTATTAAAGTAGTATGGAACATCATGCACAAAAGTTGTCGTTTCAACTAGGCAACTAGTTTTTTGGTAAAATTACACTAGTCATTTATCTTATTTATTTGTAACACTTGGGTCCTTTATCTTCTTTATTTTCCATTTAGGTCCTTTATGTTTTAAAATGTGAACAAAGTTGTCATTATTTTCATTTTTTGTTAAAAAAACCTGAGGTCTATTAAAAATGCTGAGATGGCATGACCAAATAGGATTATAAATAATAACTTATTTTTAAAATAACTTATTTATTAAAATAACAAAAACCTTAAGTTAATAAAATTGGTGTTCTTCCTTCCCTTTAAATCTATGGGTTTTAAACCCAGAATCGCATCCCCTCCTTCATTTTTTTACTTAGCTTTAATCATTCAAATCTAAAAAATCACATTTCCCGTCATCCCAACCACCCAGAAAAATCAATGTTCATCATCTTGTTTTAAGTTCATCTTCTTATTCATCATCTTCACTAAAAAAATAAAAAATACCCTCTTCACTTATTTTAAAAAAAAAAAATAATATGATCCCAACCCAATTAATATGTAAGTGTAGCAGCAAAATAAAGGAAGAACACAAAGAAAAAGTGTTGTGAATTCGGTCAATTTCAAACCTCACATCAATGAAATTTAGATTCGTGGAGCAAGTATCAATGACAACCAATAACTAAAATAAAAGAAAATAACCACAAGCAACAACAACAATCTAGATTTAATCTAGAAATCAAGTGCATAGCAAAACCACAATATAACCAAAGAATAAACAAGATAAAGAGAGTAGAGAAAAGATAACAACACCAAGAAATGTTTACCCAGTTCCGTCAAACTTGACCTATTCTGGGAGAGAGATTGATCTCCCCAATCCACTATCAATGAGTTCTTGCAAAGAGATACAAAAGGATTATAAGAAATTAGCTTCAACAAGCTCACAAAGAACAAACCCTAATTTCTACCCTTTTCCCAATCTCACAAATGAACAAGACACTCAATGATTTTCACTAACCCAAGATGTTTACAAATGTTCCCCAACTCTAGAATCTAACCCCCAAAAGAGAACCAACCCTTAGCCTTTGATTTCCTAAGGATCTTCTCTTTTGGTTTCACAAGACTCGTCCAAGTTTCTCACAATTGACTCTTCACTCATGTGTTTTCCATCTCCATGAATCTCTCCCCAAAAGGCACCAACCCTTTTCCCAAGAGCCCCCTCTTTTGGTTCTCCAAGATTCACATCTTGAAGCTTTGAACCTCACCCAAAGACCCTCAACCTTTAATATCTAAATACCCTAGAAGTTCCCTCCTTTGGTTTCCATGATATTCACCAAGCTTGCTTCAACAAACGGGTCATGGAGTGCTTAAATAGTGTTCAGGATTTCAAGAAATCATACTACGATTTCTCCCATCATACTATGATGCAGGTAACAGTACAGTACTATGCCTTATCCACCAAAATCGTACTACAAATTCTCCCATCGTGCTACGATTTTTCTAGTGGCAACTCAAACCTTAACCATCCAAAATCGTACTACGATGCCTTATAACCGTACTACGATTTTTCTAGAACTTCAACATCCAAATTTTGAGACAATTTTCAACATTCTCCACCTTGACTCTAAATTTATGGTGATGCCAATTTAACCATCAACCACCTTGCTCCTTTAACCTTGCCTTGAACTATTCCCCAATACAAAACCAATCAAGTCCAAAGCCCCGCTTGAACCTTGATTCAGACACCGACCTCCACTTGCATCCAACCACCCTAAGTAGTTCCACAAGCTAACAAGTCTGATTCCTTGCATCCAACTACACTTTGTAGCTCAACAAGTTTTCACGTTTACCTCTTCAAACCTCGGAATACCTTCCGCCCTCTTGAAGTTCCTTGCATCCAACTACACTAGGATTTTTTAGGTAGTTCCACAAGTCTACACCATAACCTCTTTAGCTCCCCGGGGAGATCAATTTCGTCCTCCTGAAGATTCACTTGCCTCCAATTACCATTGGTCTTTTCCGGTAATCCCACAAGTCTTGCAATGCATTCTTCAACCCCCGAAATGCCTTTCGTCCTCTTGAAGAATTCCTTTGCTCACAACTAGAGCATGACACCCAAGGCCTCCATAGTCGTACCGCTTCGGTGTCTTCATCTTGTCTCATTCTAGTCCCACTAGTATGGAAAACTCCACCTCAAGCTGAGATTTCTCCACCTCAACTTCCAAAACGCGTACACCCACTATGTCTTTCACCTTAAAAAATCCACCTCTAAGGTTAAACATGAGTATTTTTACCTCCGCCTCTCCAGATTGAACTTAACCATTGAGAACACACACATCACCGCCACGACATCACCATCAGGACCTCCTCTCTTCATACTTGACTTTATTTGATTGTGCTAGGTTGACCAACATCACTGTCTTAACCTTCAATGCTTCCATACACTTCCATTGAACCATGCTTGTTTCCACCTCCAAGATGTAACCTTTGGTACCCATGGTGCACACTTGACAAACTTCTCCCCCTGCCCCATAGTGGGCGCCAATTGTTCTGAATTCAGTCAAATACAAATCTCACATCAATGAAACTTAGATTTGTGGAGCAAGTATCAATGGCAACCAATAATCAAGGAAAATAACCACGAGCAACAACAACAATCTAGATTTAATCTAGAAATCAAGTGCATCACAAGTGATCATTGTTTATAACATTTTCAATGCAAATGCGATAAGCACTTCTAACAGAGTAACACCCATTCTTCTCCGCCTTCCAAACCAACTTATCCATCTGGACCTGCTGGTGTAGAGGAGTATTTAAAATATGTTGGGTTGTTTCACTCGCAAAGAGCTGATGAATCAACTATTCGTTCCAGACTTTATCATCTTGATCAATTAAATGTCCCACGGAATAAGGTTGAAGAGCCAGCATGTCGGGGTCAACAGGAGGAATGCAAGATCCTGACCCAATCCATGGCAAGCTGACAATAGGAATATTAAAACCATAACCAATTTTCCAGCGTGCACCTTGTCGATCAACCACTTTGGTGCTAAAGATACTACGCCAAACAAAACTTGGATTATGTCCCAATTTAGCATCCAAGTAACTACTATTCGGGTAATATCGAGCTTTGAAAATTCTTGAGACAAGGCTATCCGAATTAGTTTGTAGTTGCCAACCTTGTTTACCAGGCATTGCAACGTTGAATGCTGCCAAGTCTTTGAAGCCCATTCCTCCATGATTTTTGTGAACAGATAACTTTTCCCAGGATAGCTAATGCAACCCTTTATTACTTGTACCTCCATGAACCCACCAAAAAGTGTTCATCATATTTTCAATTTCGTCTAGGAGTGAATTTGGCAACCTGAATATGCTCATAACATATGACGGAATAGCTTGAAGGACAGATTTGATCATGACCTCCCTTCCTGCTTTGGACAAACATTTGCTACCCCAACTGCTGATTTTCTGCCACACCCTGTCCTTAATGAAACTAAAAGTCGTCTTTTTACTGCGCCCTACCATTGATGGTAGTCCAAGATACTTTCCAGTTCCTAAGACAACACGCACTCCTAAAATGTTGGTGATGGATTGTTGTGGCGGTTCTTGAACATTTCTACTGTAAAAAATTTCAGACTTAGGAAGACTAATGGCTTGACCTGAAGCTTCCTCATACTGAGTTAAAATCTGCTTCATCACAATTGTTTGACTCTCCTCTGCTTGAAAGAACAAGAAATAATCATCAGTGAAGAGTAAATGGGATACCCTCGGAGCAATACGACAAACACATACACCTTGAAGATCCCCTCTATTTTCTGCATTTCTGATCAGTGCCGATAAACCCTCAACACAAAGAATGAATAAATATGGTGACAACGGATCACCTTGCCTTAGCCCACGTCCTGGAATGATAGGTCCCACCATCTCTTTATTCATGATGACAGAATAGTCAACTGTTTCTGCACACATCATGATCCATAGGATCCACTTTCTAGAGAACCTCATCTTGTACATGACATCTTTAAGATAAGACCAATCAATTTTATCATACGCTTTGTTGATATCTAGCTTCAGCGTAACACTTTTCTCCTTGCCCTTCGTCTTCGTCTTCATATAATTAACCAATTCAATACCAACTAAGGCATTTTCCAGAATGGATCTGCCAGGCACAATAGCTGACTGTGAATCGGCAATACATTTGTGTAAAATTTTCTTTAGACGATTTGCCAGAACTTTGGACAATAACTTGTAAAGAACATTACACAAAGCTATGGGTCTCCAATCTTTCATGGTTTTTTTGTTCTGTACCTTTTGGAATAAGGGCGATGTTTGTTGAATTCAAAGTTGGGGGAAACTGCCCTTCATTCATCCACTGACAACACTCATTAAAGATATCATCACTGCATACTGACCAAAAATGTTGATAGAACACAGGATTGAAACAATCAGGGCCCGGGCACTTGTCAGGCTGCATGGAAAACATTGCTTCTTTAAACTCTTCTCTGCAGAAAGGTGTTGTTAACTGAGCATTGTCTTCATCATTGATCACCTGGTCCAACATATTGATCACTAGGGAACGAACACTTTCGTGCCCTTCAAATAATTCACCAAAATAATTCTTCGCAATAGATCACATTCTAGAAAGTATTTTGTTGACTTTCATTCTAGAAATAGTTGCAGCATGAAAACATTTCGTATTCAGATATCCATCATGATACCAATGTGTTTTGGCTCTCTGTCTCCAGTACATATCCTCTTGCAGAAGGTGGTTGAGTTTTTGCCTCAATTTATCGAATTGGACTTCATCCTAGATTCCATTGACACTACGATTTCTACTAAGCTGTTTCGATAATTTTCAATATCAATTTGGAGTTAGTTACAATGAGTTTTACTCCAATGCGTCAGATCTTCTGCACATGTAGATAGTTTATTAATGAGATTTCTGCCAACACTCCCAAGCCAGCTATCTTGAACTACATCATTTAGGCCATCTTCAATTCTCCAAGCATTTTTGAATTTGAAGGACCTTTTGATTCTATGAGATCGTGCCACCGGTGTTTTATCCAACAAAATAGGAAAATGATCAGAAGACGGAGCAACAAGATTTTCCAACTTAGCATTAGGAAACATTTGCATCCAAGAATTAGTAGCTAGAGCCTTATCCAACTTTTCTTCGACAGCACGAGGAGTACCCAAGATTTCAAACCAGGTGAATGGATAACCCTACATATGAACATTAACGAGGCCAGTATCTTGAACAGCTTGTCGAAATCCCCTACTGAGCCAATTGGGTCCGATAGCCCTCCCTTTTTTCTCATCAGCATGAATAATATCATTAAAATCCCCCATCAAACACCATGGTAAATTAATCTGTCTAGCTAGACCACGAATAAAATTCCACGAGTCTCTTCTTCTACTGACTTCTGGATATCCATAGAAACCTATGAATATCCAAGCCCCATGACTCACTTCTTCAATTTTAGCACTAATATGATTAGCAGAGTAATTGACAATGCTACAGTTAACCGTATTCCGCCAAAACAAGGCAATACCTCCTCTTTACTATTTCTAACCAGTGCAAAACAAGAATCATAACCCAGTAAATAACGAAATTCCTCGATTTTATTAACTTGAACAATAGTTTCACAAAGAAAAAGAATATGTGGTTTATAATATCGAACAAGGAATTTAATTTTAGGAATTAAACGCAGGTTTCCTAGGCCTAGGCAATTCCATGCTACAATACTCATTGATCTCGGCAGGCCTGGTTACTAGGTCCCTCCATTTCATTTTTTTCAAAGACTGGATTGTAAAAAATAGTCATTGCTTGCTACCCTTCCTCTCCTTGGTCACCTTCCTCAGCAATTACAGTTTTGGACCTTTCTGTAGGCCCGTTTTCCTCTTGGGACCCACTTGCCCTGCTGGCCCCACGTGCACTAGCCATGAAGGAGCATGGCTGCACAGGGCTGCGCACCAAGGCTTGTCTGCGCGGCTTCCCATGTGACTGAACAGTTGCAGCGTCTTTGTCTCTTCTTGGAGGCTTGGCTCGGCTTGGCTGGCAACTTTTGTCTCTAGTAGAGTCAAAAGCAGCACGGTAAATTAAAAACAGGGGACAATACTGATGATTGTTCATCATTGCCTCTAGACATTAAATTCTGAAACTGGTCCATTTTGTGTACTTTTATGACAGCATTGTTGGGCTTGAATACAACATTGATTGGCGCAGATTCTTTGACAAAAAGCTTCCTATAATCTGTGCAAGACATCTTTTGATTGAGCAATAATGGTTGTAATGATTGCTGAGCAGTGGGGGCCACCTGTTGTTGGGAAGAGTCAAAGAGGACAAGTTGTCCTTGTTTTTCGCGCCTGCCCCCTTGTGGGGCCCTGCTGTCGGCAACATCTTCCCCCTTCTCTTTGTTACCACGCGCGTAACCTTCTTGCCACTAGCTTTTGAATTTTGTGGGCTCACTTTCTGTTGGGCCTCCAGCTCAATCAATTTCCACATGGCTTCTGCACCCCCACCATTTTCATACAAAAATTTATCCTTCTCAGTCATTCCTTCTGCTAACACTTGATTTATTTGATCCGATTTTGTGAGATTTGGAGCAAATATTTTTGTGTTGGTCTTGACCTCCTCTTTCCTGGGCTCACTACTAGTACTTTCATTGGGATCAATTTCTGTCCACCATCTCACTATTCTGGTTCCATCCGACCTTTGACATTCCATGAACTTGAAAAACGTTAATGCCCTTGACTCCGCATTAATACCAACTTTAATACGCCCGTAAACTTTATGATTTGGAATTCTGTAACCTTTAATAGCCAATGAATGACTATTATGATTGTCATTAATGGATGTTCTTTCCTCCTTCCGGCCGCTAGAATTTTTGTTCCGGTCACCCACGATCCATTTGCTTGCCTCTGTGACCACCACCAACTAAATTGTTCTCAGCACGGAGGTAAGCCCCCCATTTTTTCTCACTACTTGCAAAGCTAGACTCAAATTTAACACTGCAAATATTTTCTGTATGGCCTATAGCACCACAAACGAAACAGAATTTGCCTAGTTTCTCGTATTTGAAAACAAGCTTTATGTTCTCACCTTATTCCCGTTCAATAACAAGAGCTTGTTGTAACGGTTCTTCCACAACAATTTCCACACGCACCCTCATGAACCTCCTCAATGGCCCATAATTGTTTTCCTCATCAAACTTTACCATCTTTCTGATGTGGCTTCCAACCAAGGCACCAACTTTGTCATCCATGAATCCAAACGGCAACTGGTAAATTTGAGCCCATATCTCCGTTGTATTCATTGGCATCGTCAAAGGGTTCTCCCCAACTGCTACTTTCTTCAAGATAATCATATTATTATCAAGCAACCAGGGACTACGATCAAGGATTTTAACAAGATCACCTTTTGAATAAAGTTGGACCATGAACTTATTATCATCCATGGGAATTAGTGTCATTTGATATTTTGGCTCCCACATAGGACCTAGTCTCATCTTAAGCGTAGCTAAATGGCTTGTTAACCACCACTCAGCCAACAAGACATAAATCCAGTAACTCTGCCTGAGTGAGATTCGGCCTAGAGGATGCAGCACTGTTGTCGCCACTGATGTTTAGGTTCTCCATTTTTTGGCTAAGATAACGGTTAGGAGTATGATGTAGATGAAAAGAGAAAGGCTAATTTTCATGAAACCGTGAGGATGCCAAAGCTTGCCATACTTATATGTCACGCTGCAAGCATAAATTAGAGGCAACCAAATCTTAACCGATAAAAGGAAGATATTCATAATCAATAGAATGGAATGAAAGCCATAAAGCCCAAGATGTAACCAAATCAGTACCCTTGACTTTGGGTGCAGAATATTTGAAAAAGCACACAAAAAGAGCAACAAATCCCATGAATTTGCAACGAGACTCATGATGATACAAAACAAAATCTTAAAAGATCTTAAAACAATAATCAAGCTTTGATGACACCACGTTGACCCAGGATTATTACAACTCAATCAAGCAAAATAAAAATAGATCTATGATTCGATGAAGAAAGGAAATAAAGACATAAAAACGATCGGATTAAGGATAATCAATCGGACAACAAAACTCCCACAACAGGACAGACAAAGAGAGGGACCTTAGGAGAGAAAAACAATTTCATTTTCAGCTACCCACCAAGTTGCAATTCTCGTTATATATTCTTTGACACCAATACATACATACAAAACTTCTTTTGTTCGCTCTCGTTTCTCACTCTTCTTTTTTGTAGAGATAAAGATGCACAAATATTTTTACTATTATTATTTAAATTCGCAATCAAATTTGATCTATGAAAAGAAAAATACTAATATTCCTCAAATAGTTTTTTTTGAGGGAAAATATTCCTCAAATAGTTTTTTGGCACAATTAATTTTCCTCAAGTTAAATTATCTCGTTTTCAAAGTTGCTCTGAAAATGTGTGGCAACTGGTAAATGTCAATTAACTCCATAAAATATTATTTCACTAAATCCCCTACTTAGATTTTTTTTTATTACAAAACAAAATGATATTCATTAATTCAAATCGAGAGATTACATCATTCAACACCGCTAAAAACGTAAAGGATGAATCTGCGAACAAACTCACAGCATCCAAGTTAATAGCATATAATGGCATGATGCCTACAAAAATATATGATAAAATTAAAGTGACCGGAATATCCATGGCCTCCGGCAACGTTGACGCCCAAATCTTTGATTGAATAATCGATCTTTCAATATGAATCAAATAAACACCGCACGAAGACGGGAAATCAAACAACGCCGCACAAGACGACGAACAACAACCCACCACACTTAGATGATGAAATCACAAAGAAAAAAACCTAGATATATGTGAAAATCACTTATTTAGATTGAAGCAGAGAAAAAAGATGAAGAGGAAGTGATTTTAGGTCAAGAATTGACCCAAAACCACCCCTCAATGAAGAAACTGTAAGAGAAAACCTAGAGAGAGAAAACTAGGGCCGGCTTGCTGGAGAGGAACATAAAAAACCAATTAAATCCCCTACTTAGATAACAATATAAATTATCTCTTTGTCAAAAATATATATAAATTATCTCCTTTCTTTAAAAAAAATTTATCTCCTTAAAAAAATATAAATTATAGATATTGTCTAAAAATAAACATTATATCATGAGATACATTTTTCTTTTAATGAATGAATTGTTTTTAATAATCAAACTAAACGAAGTAAAGAAGTAATATTCTTTAAACTTGCAATGAAATTTGATATTTTTTCCTGAAATAATAACAATAATAATAATCTCAAACATTATTTTGACATAATATTTTTGCATCAAATCAAATGTGTGGCAAATATCAATTAACTCAAAAAAATATTATTTCAACGAATCCCCACGAAGATCTTAATACTTTTTGAAGAAGACAAAGACAAAGATCTTAATATAAACTTAGTATGACAAAAAATATATCTCAATATGAATCATCAATCTTGTCTAAAACTAAAAAAAATTGCTTGCTATTTAAACAAAGTAAAGAAATAACAAAGTGAAACACAAAAAGAATACTACTCCTTCTCTAGATTCACCAGGAGAGGAACTTGTAAAATAAGATATTTCTCCTCCCGATTCAGAAGAAGAGGAATTTGTAGAGTAAGATGGCTTAAGTAATTGACTGACTTGATACTTGAGTTGTTTATCAGGAGTAAATAAACCATAATACCTCTCTGTTTCAGCAGGTCCTTTTTGATTTTCATCAAACATGACAAATAAATAAGTTTCTAATGCTTGATTAGGCCTATTAGGAGTCCCGATAGAAACATGCTTACTTTCAAGGTTATCAAAAAATAATTACTAAAATAAACACACATATTCTGAAGGGATGGAAATCAACAAATAAATTCACTTACTTTCAAGGTCATAAAAAATAATTACTAAAATAAAAAAAATACTACTCAAAAAAGTTCATAAACCATAATTTCATATTTAGAAAAAAAAAAAAAGGCAAAAGAATAAATCATAATCGAAAATCAAGACTAGATAAGATGCATACCGGTTCTCGTTGCTTCCAACCCAATAAGCACAAGAAGCAACAATGGAATAACCATATTAACTTGCTATGGTACTAATTGACAAGATGAAAGGGAAATTGACTAGAGAACAAAAATATCGAGGGATGGTGCAAGTTTCTTATATATCGAGAGGGTTTATGTTTTCTTCAAATTTATACGACCAACATGTCTACGTATATACAGACCCAGCCTTGTGCTTAGACATTAAAATTGTAACATATCTTATAAATAATATCTCAATATTGCAACACATATTTTTTAACAGAATCTTGCAACACATATTTTTTAAGAGAATATGAACGTCATAGTTAAATAACTTTTTTTTATAAGTTATTTGTTTAGATAATCCTTAAAGTATATCATTTTTTATAATCCATGTTTCAATTCGATCTCTTTTATTTACCAATTAAACAAAGATTCCAAGTTTTATATAATTAATTTATTAAAAAAAAGAATTTCAAATTAATGCCGACGTTTTTAACTAACCAACTTTTTATTCTTTAGTGGAGTATCCCATAGGTATGATCACATCAACATTTTAGTGACCTATTAGTATATTGGCTCTGAATTATGTATGTATTGGCTGAAATGGTTTTTGAAGAAATTGTACTTGGTGCTTCTTAAAAAAAGAAACTGTACTTGGTGCTTCTTCAAAAAAAGTAATTGTACTTGACTCTTATTTTATATACAAATGTTCTCGTGTATGCGTGGGAAAATAATATATAGATTGGTGTTGTTGGTTCCATTAAAGGATAGATGCTTATATGGGTACATGGTTGTTTTTATTTTAGGATTTAAGAAAGTGGCTGATCACTAGTAAAGCTTGTATTTGCAGTGAGTACAATATTAGAATCTAAGATTTAGACTGTTTATCAGATGTCTTGAGAATGATCACAAGGGTGGTATTTATAGTCCTTTGTGGGCTTGTTTTTAAGTGACTTAAGCCCCACGTTAGCTGGGCCTTAAGTCTTTTTACTAAGCTCTAGATGCTTCTAGAAGCTAGTTGAGGCGGCGCCTCTGTAAGGGCGCGCCTAGGCCTCAAGAGCCCTTCTGGAGAGCCCTTAAGCCTTTCTAGAGGGCATTCGAGCCCTAAAGAATATATCGACGATCCACAACCCCCTAAGCATGAGTCTTGGGACAAGGCAAAGTGATGAATCTGCAAGGTCGATCGAATAGGATTTTTAAGGTTTTAAAAAAAATAATAATAAAAAACGTCTTGGGATTATTGGTTCATTATAATAACAAACCCTTCACAAACAAACCCTAAACTTTATATTCGACCTACTTTCTAAAGACAAGTTTCTCTTAAGCGTATCAAAGCTTCTTTCGAAGTCAGTGAGTGTGTTCCTCTAGCAACCATGTCTATTCTCATGGTTGATTGCTATTAGAATCCTTGAAGAACGAAACTTTATATGTCTCAAGGTTTGCTAGACTATTCTCATGTTTCGCAACCCTTGTCTAATTTCACTTGTTCCAATATCAAAGCTCTGATGTCGCATTATGAATTGATATTTGTGATGATGAATTAACAAATACTAACCCTCCACTGTCGCATTATGAGTTTGGTATTTGTTAATTCATTATAAAAACGGTGAAATTAGATTGGAAAGTAGATTTATATAAAATTAGGGTTTATGGCTTGGCTTGATTAGGATTATGTCATTAGACTTATCCAACAATCCCAAGACAAGAAGAGTCTACTCACTCATGTTCATCGTAAACATAGAAGAGAAGAAGAAGAACATAAAGTAAATAACAAGGAAATAAAGAAAGAACTTTTATTAAGAAAGACAATTGTCACTATTGAATTCCAAGACCAAAAGATGAATTGTTGTGATAGCTAGCTACTCTATTTATAGTTTACAATGACTTAAGCCCTAATAAATACATCACTAGAATGTTCCACAAGAAACCACGGACTTTTAGGTCAGAAATAAACTAATAGGTAGCTTGTCCGGAAAGCAAAAAGCAGCAAAAGAGGTTTCTGGGAACTGGCACGGCCGTGTGGCTGGTGGCACGGGCCGTGCCAAGCTTCTGACTTGGGAAAATATATATTTGTCTTCAATCTTCGTATTTTCAACTCGAATCAGCTCCAAATTCTTTTTCTTTTGCTCCAAGACTCAATCTTTCAATTATTTGATTCTGAAATATAATAACTTGCAATTGAAGTAAAATAGTTGTAAAAGGAAATAATATTTAAATAAAATAAACTTAAACCTAAATAAAAAAGACTCAAATATTATATTAAAAACACTAATTATTGACTCATCAATGCCCTGAGATTTACTGGTCGATCTCGCAAGTTAACCATTTTGGAAACCAGCGTTTGTTTACCAAAAACCAAGGTAAACAAATTGGCACGCCCGGTGGGACAGTTTGTGTTTTTTGTTTCAGAAACAAACAGAAAAAGCGTTTTTTCTTAGTAATTTGTTCGTTTTGATTAAAACCTTGTGATTCCTGTTGTGTATGTTCTTAAGAAATAAGAAATAACTCACAAAAATGGTACGTAATACACATAACAATGGTTCGCAATCTAGTCCATCAAATCAATCGGTGGCATATGCAACGTTGGAAGTTACTTCACAACAAAAGCCACAAGTTACGCCAACCGTTGGCGTAAGTCATACAGAAGCGTAGGGGCAACGATGCCTACTCATGTTTCTTCGACTATACCCGTGATAGCATCAACCGTTGTTGCAGCCGCACAATCACAAGTTGGTTTTGGAAGCCAATCATATCCAAATACATGGTTCTTCGATAGAAATCAACCATATGGCATGGCGTCATCTTTTATGGCAGGCCTAGATACTAATCCATCTCCTTTTTCAGAGAGTTTGAACGCAATGCATTCTCCATTCTTTCATCCTAGAGTAGGCTTTCCTAGTTCAAACCTTCAACAGACATTAACCAATGCTTCCTTAATGGCTTAAAGGCAACAAATGGAAGATACCAACCATGAAATGGTAAATATGTTAACCCAACAAATATGTATAGTGTTTAACCCCCTAATCCAACAAACCCATAACAGTTACCAAACGTTAACTGACCAAATGGGACGAATTACTAATTTCTTTGGCGCTGCTCCTATACAAAATAGGTCAGTGCCTCAAAATCAAAACCAAAGGCCCGTCCAAATACCTGTCAAAAGAATGAATAACGGAGTCCCTGTTGCCCAAATGCAACAACTTGTTGTCAAACCACAATTACAAGAGGAGCCTGAGAGGGTTCCAATCTTAGTCCAAAGTAACCAAGATGTTGATCAAGTAGTTTGACAAGTTCAACAAAATTATTTTGATGGTAGAAATAACATAGTCAATATAGTTGAAACTTTGTTAGTTCAAAACAGTTTTAAAATGGGCTTACATAGGCCTAATTTTGTATCTACTTTGTCAGATTATGTCTTAGCAGAAGAGTTACCTAAGGGATGGAAAATCCCTAAATTCACTAAGTTTGGTGGAGAGACTAATGAGTCTACAGTTGAACATATTGTTTGTTATTTAATTGAGGCTAGCGACATACCAAACAATGAGAATTTGAAAATGAAATATTTTCCAAGTTCTCTAACCAAAAATGCATTCACTTGGTTTACCACTTTGCCTCCACACTCCATTTTTACTTGGAGCCAGTTAGAAAAGGCATTTCAGGAACAGTTTTACATGGGCTAATCTAAATTAAGTCTCAAAGAATTGGTTAGTGTTCGACGTAAAACGTCAGAGTCTATTGATGATTATTTGAATAAATTCCGACTCTTAAAAGCTAGATGCTTTACCCAAGTGTCTGTACATGAGTTAGTTGAAATGGCTATTGGTGGTCTAGATTATTCGATTCGAAAGAAGCTAGATACCCAATACTTAAGGGATATGACACAGTTAGTTGATAGGGTCCAACAAGTCGAAAGACTTAAGGCTGAGAAAGCAAGGACCAATAAGTTCAGTAAAAAAGAAAAAGTCGCTTACGTTGACACTAATGACAATGATCCATAATTTGATTTAAATTTTGATGTGTCAAAAATAGCGAGGTTAATCTCGCAGAGTTAAAACCTGGCCCTCCTTTTACTTGTAAACTTTTGAGATCATCCAATGGTAAGAATCATGAGGAACCAAAAAATGAGAAATATTTGTCGAACACTTACTCATTTGACGTTACTAAAAGTGATGAAATTTTTGACCTTTTAGTTAATAAAGGCATAATAGTGGTGCCAAAAGGTCTCAAAATGCCTCCATTAGAACAACGGAAAAAGAGGGGTTTTTGTAAATTTCGTGGATATTTAGGCCATAACACTTCTCGTTGTGTTTCTTTCAGGGATTCAGTGCAAAAAGCACTTGATGAAGGAAGGCTCAAATTTGGAGACAAATCAAATAAGCCTATACAAATAGATGTAGATCCTCTCAAACAAGCAGATTCCATGTATGTTGAGATAGCTGATGTCAACGTCGTTGAACTTGCTGAAAGTGTAGCTGGGAGTTTTGGTAAACCCAAAAATGCTTCTAATTATCAGAAGAATGATGTTAAAATGGTTACTGAGGACCATGTTTACAACGACAAAATGGTTACTGAAGGCCAATATGTTGAAAAGATTAAGGTTGAAATGGTTACGAAATGGTTAGAATTGGATTGAACTCATTAGATTTAAATGCCAATCAATTAAATTTGAAAACCTTCCATCTATTGTATTATTGTATACGAACGCATAAGAGTCAAGTTTTGTTCGAATGATTTATGTAAAAAGTGATACTCCCTCCCGGTCACATTTATTAACAACTTTTCTTTTTTCAGATTCATTAAATAAGTGACATATCTAGACTATATTATATTTCAAATACATCACTTATTTAATAAATCTGAAAAAGCAAAAATTGCTTATAAATATATTCAGAGGGAGTATATTAATTTTCATCTTGTCAAAAAAAAAAAAATCCCCTCAAGATCTTTTTGTCTACTAAGAATAACATTTTAAAAAACATTCTGAAAGTTTTTGGTACAAACATTTCGAAATATTATTAATATTTAATAATGGCAAAACCTAAATTGGAAGAATCCTACAATTTCAACGAGAAAACTGGGAATTCTTCGCTGGCATTCAACCGAGAAAAGAAAAAAAAAATCTAGTTTTGCAAATTTGTGCCACTAAAATGTTGCTCTTGTGGGTGATGCAAAGTCCAAAACAATTAGGATTTTGGGGAAAACAAACATGATATAACAATAACAAAAAACATACAAATAATTTCTATATAAAAAAACAAATATAATAAGATTATTAAGCTGCAATAAAAGGACAAAAATGTTTTCACTTAAATAAGACGAAAAAAATTTCACTGCTGTCTGGAAAATGTGTGATGACCTCAACTCGCAAAACAATAAAACCCCAAAAATATTCCGTTCAGGTAACCATACAAAACAAAAAACTAATACGAAAACGGCGATGCTACATCCAGCAAATACAATCATCATGAACATCAAGATGGATATCACTGTGAAACACCCAGCCACTTGGAGAAGTTGTCAAATTCTGTATAATCCGAATCCGAGACCATAGTGTTGTACCAAGCTTTTCCAGCTGCCTTAATGGCAGAAGCTTCCTCCTGAAACGAACAAGGGAAAATAATGTCAATTTTAAACAATGAACAATATTGAGACAAATGCCTAATAATAAAACATGACTTAACATAGATTTACAATGCAGGCAATAGAGCAAGACATCAGAGAGAACACAGAATCATCATACAAAAAATCATTCATTTCTCGAATAGAACTAACTTATCCATTCATCGTCATAAATGATTGAATCTATATAATACTAGGGTTTGTCTAACATGTGCAATATTGCACATGTTAAGGTAACTAAAAGTAGTATCTTTTCATTGAAAACCAACAATTATTGATTAAAAGTTACATATTTAATATAAAAAACACAAGTTCCAAGTCAAAATTACTACTTTAAACTTCTTAACATATGCAAATTTGCACATGATAGAAAAACCCATAATACTAAAGCACATTTAATCACTAACGGATAATCAAAGGTGGAACATCAGTTGCAATTAAGAAAGACACAATTGAAATGCACTAAAAGTCATCAGAAAGACATAAACTTAGTTTTATGATATAAGAATACATAGTATAGGCTTATAGTTATATACCAAATAGCAATGTAAATGGAAATATGATAACAACAACCAATCGTAATCCCACTAATCTAAGTGGGATCGGCTCCACGGATCAAACAACGTTATAATGTTCTATGAAACCATGTTCTATGAAACCAGGATCAACCTGGTTTCTATCTAACTTACTAATCTCTAGGCCTTCCGTAAATAGAATATGATATAAGATATGACAGAAAAAGTCATTTTGAATCAAAATGAAACATTGATTGATCCTTAATTACATCATTTCAAGAAAACACAACAGAACAAAGCACATTGGCATTGCTATGAAACCAGGGTCATCAGAATGTATGATGTAAATCGCAGATTACAGAAAATATAAGTTAGTTCAAATTCCATTACGATACAGCACAGTAGCACCACTAGTTGGCAATACTTGGAACTAAATCACACTGTAATAGCAGCCTATTCTATAGCCACCATCTATTTGACAGCACTAACTATCATTATAAATTTTACATTGCATGATCGGACATGAACACATGTCAACGATAGAAATTAAAAACAAGGTTTCATCTAAACCATACAACACTACACTATGCACAGCACAACCTAGGTACATAGATATCAACAAAGTAAAGTTCAGTTCGAAGCACAATACAAATAAAGTGCTATTGAGATCAAAATGCAATTAGCACATAATTCAACATCCAGCATAATACTAATACTAAGAACAAACATACATCAAAATCCCACTATGATACATTACACTAGAGGAAGTCTTGCTTGGACACGAGCTTTTGTGAACATATAAGCACGCACACACAAATAGATTTCATTAGTTTCAAAATAGACATTTATTTAATTATTTTCTCGGTGTGTTTTCTCAATTATGTATGTGTGCCCAAACAGAGTGTCCAACTGGTTGTGCAAGCATGTACAATTCAAATCAAAGTGCAATTAGCACATAATTTCTAAGGTTTTTCTAGCAGAGAACAAATCAAATTATAGTACAATTCAAATCAAAGTGCAATCAGGTTTAGCACATAATTCAACATTTAAAGTAATACTAGAAACAAAATACGTCAAAATAATGAAATGAACATGTCCACAAAATGAAACACCAAAATCAAAATATGCATACAAGTAACAAACTATAAACAAGAAAAACACGATTTGAGCAAAATATTTAATTGATGCAAGTAAAAGTATCACCTTAGAAACAGTCTTCCTCTTCTTATCAAGCTTCTCCTTCTTAGCCTTAACCCTCTCAGCCTCAGCAAGCAAAGCCATCCTCTTAGCAGTCTTAGCATAAGGATTAAGTCTAAGCATAACATTAAGATTCTTAAGAGGATTCTTCTTAAGAGTAGCGCGCTTAACATCCTTCTTAATCGGCCTCACAACACTCTGCACCTCATCACTATTAATAATCCTAGTCAAATCAGAATTAACCATCTTAGCCCTAGGTAAAACATACCCTTTTTTCTTCTCACTACCCTTGTCAAAAGTCCCGTAAATCGAATCAAGTTTCTCAAAAGCCGATTTAGTCCAAACAACAAACCTACCCAAATGTCCACCAGGTGCAAGTTTCAAAAGATTCAATCTCTCAACATTAGTAATCTCAACACCAGGTATATTCCTAAAAGCTTTCACAGCTTTCGCACCTTCGGTCCCATAAACAATCAACGGTCCTTTTCGCGATATATACCTACGGTTACGCATCTTACCTTTCCCCGGTCGAATCCCAAGACTCGCTTTCGCTTTCTCAGCATCAGCAAAAGCTCCAATCTTCTTCAAAATACTAATAGCTTCCTTGGTTTTCTCTACTGCTTCAGCTGAATCACCTACAACAAGAGGAAACTCAGGAACAGTTTCAATCCTATGACCACGAGCAAGAACAAGCGAAGGAATTGCTGAAGCAGCGATAGCCGAAACAACGGCGTAACGCTTCTGATTCACATTGATTTTCCGGTGCCATTTACGCCAGATTCTGGTCGGAGCAAACATACGACCACCACGACACATATTACCGAAAGCAGCTTGACCAGCACGGTGGGTCCCACCTCCGGCAACACGAGGAATACGGGAAACGGCACGACCGGTTCCCCATGACTCAGCGGAGGTTTGGTGGCCGGCTTTACGGCTGACGGCGTAGGGTTGTCGGGAGTTTTTGGAGATGTTGGAGTGAACGAAGTTGACGATATCGGGACGGATGGAAGCTCGCATTACATCGGGGATTGGAAGGGTGGTTGATGAATCGGTGGCCATGTCGGAGTCGAGTGTTTGGACGGTGACGAGGGGTCTTGCGGCGGCGGAAGCCATTGCTAGGGTTTCTATGGTGTGTGCGAAATGTTTGTGTCTGAGAAATGGGTTTATATATGTTAGGGTTTTATTGGAATTGGGCTTTGGGCTAAAATTTTGATACTAGTTTTGATGAGAAAATTTTTCCCCACATCCCTACATTTATTTCTTAACCCCAACATTAGACGCAAACTACTCATTTTATCTACTTATCTTTTTTAGAACATCTTATTTATAACAGTTCTTAAATCTCGTAGACAACTTTTTAGAGTCAGAAAAGTTGTTGCACATTTCCTTCTAAATTTTTTGTCGTTTCTCTATTTTTTTGGAAAATGATCTTGTATCTTATCTTATTTTTAAAAGTTTTTAAGTCTATTAGACAACTTTTTGGAGTCAAAAAGGTTGTTGCACATTTCCTTCTTAAATTTTGAAGCTTGTTTGCCAACCGTTATTTTGATGATGTTTTAATTGTGAGCTTGTTTTTCCTAGCATAATGTTTCTCTCTTTGTAGCTTAGACTTAGAATATGTTAAAGCACCTTAGTAATTTGTGGCATGTTGTTCATTATACCCTTTTGTCAAAATTTTCTTCATTCACTGTCAAAATTCATTTTCTGCACTAGTTAATCGACTCATTGATATCTAAATCGTATCACACAAAGTCTCTGACTTTGTGTGAATCGACTCATTATATCTTGTATCGATCCTGAATCGAGTCATTCTAATATGAATCGTATCATGAAAACTCTCTGACTTACACTGAATCGATTCATTCTAATCTGACTCATTATATCTTGTCTCTGACTTACACTAAATCTCATTTTGAATCTAAATCGTATCAATCTTCATCCTGGGTATTTTGAATCGATTCAAATTTTGCCTGAATCGTATCAATCATCATTGTTCATCTGACTTGTTTTCCTGCTGTCTGAATCGATTCACACATTTAGTGAATCCATTCACTTGGTTGTTTTTAGACGAAAATTTGCACTTGCACTCATTTTATATATATACTCACTCTCTCATAACTCCCAAAGCATTGAATCATTTGCATCTATTCTCTCGGTCTCAAAAACTCATTGTTCATACATTTTTCTAAAGGTGAGGAAAACACAAGAATGGGGGTTGAATTGTGTTAATTTTTTCTTCTTTTTAAACTAAGTTCAAAATCCAAAGTCTGATAGAGTTCAGATTTTGGAGCAATGTTCAGAGTCTAATGCAGCGGATAAAATAATGATAGCGAGAGAAGAGAAACACACAGAACAATTATACAAGTTCCTTCCACAATCCGGAAGTAGCCATGTCCCCCCTTGCACTACTAAGTAGAGTTCATTATAATCCAAATCTGATTACAAATGCTCAAGCACACAAGCAAGAGACTTCAAATACTCAAGCACACAAACAAGAGATTTCTTATGCTCAAGCAAAAAAGCAAAAGACTTCTAAACAAAAAAATTACAAAGAAATATGTTTGAGTTTGAACAGCTGATATAAAATCAATGGTGTTCACAATACAAAACAAATTAGACTCTTAAAACTCTAGAATTTCTAAGAAATGAAAGTTGTTAAGAAATTCTATGTGTTTGATGTACAGCAATTTCAGCAGAGTTTTGACACAGTTAAAACGTTTTTGAGTCTCTCCAAAACTTCAAGTCTTCATTCCTTTATATAGAGGTATGAAAGATGGAACGCCCTACTTCTATTAAAGCGATAAAACACGTGAATATTACAAATAGCATGCATAACAATTTTCTCAAAAACATTGCAGCAGATAAATAGCATACATATCCAAGTAGTCATGTCATAATCATCATAAATACATCACCAAATAAATCTCTACTCTCAACATATGATTAAAATCTCAACAACATATAAAATAGTCGACACCAAAATAAAAGAAAGACCAACACCCTAAATCAGAGCCCTATACTAAGACTTCAAAGCAGATAAACAGAGGAAGATCTCGCTATCCTCAAGCAACTCACTAAGCAAGCGAAAAAGATCAATCATGCACGCCGTCTACCCATCCAAATAATAAGGTATGCGGTCAACCGAACGACCACTGGAGGTTAGTTACATGAAATAACTGATAGTTTCACATTATTGGCATTGGAACCAAACACAATCAAAGTCCGCAACTTACTTGAATCCAGCGATTCCAACAAACACAAGGCATCGCATTCCACTGATACATGCATAGGTCTTCCTAGACATCTTTTTTTCTTATTATCCAAGTAACAACAATCACTGCCGGCTACTTGTGTTGCAAGATCGTGCAATAAATCGTGCATTTTAAATTCATATACATCACCATCGTTGTTCAATTTTGCATCTTGGAAGAATGATTTCGTCAAGAAAATATTTACGAAGTGGTTACCAACATCTTCCATGCATTTCCCTTCAACCGAACAATCAAGATAACTTTGTGCCATCCACATTTGAATTAACTCATCCTTCTTAAATTCCCAATCCTTAGGAAATAAAGAGCAATAAGCAAAACATTGTCTTTGTTGAGGTGATAAGCTATGGTAACTCAATTTTAAGACCGGCAAGATGTTATCTTTATTCTCGCACAACTTCCAAAAGTCACCTTGTAAGACATCGATCCACTCCCTTTCTTCACTTTTTCTTCGTAATATGCCTCCCAATGATCTAATTGCTAATGGAACTCCTTTGCACTTTTCTGCTATCTTCTTTCCAATTGATTCGAGAGTTGGGTTCACTTCTTTGGTCACATCCCCATATGTAATGATGTTCATTAACAAACCCCATGATTGTTCTGGAGTTAAACCACTCAAAACATAGGGGTCACTTACACCGATTGTCTGTGCCACAATTTTACTACGAGTTGTCACTACAACCTTACTGCCTTGAGCACCACACATCAAATAAGTCCTCAATTGATCCCACTTTTCAAAACTCTCATTCCAAACGTCATCCAGAAGTAGCAAGTATCTCTTACTAGTTAAATTATCACGAAGCATATTTTAAAGGTGAGAAAAACCACAAGAGGGGGGGAACTTGAATTGTGTTTTCAAAAACTTTTCTTTCTTACATTCTGAAAAGTTTTTGATGTGTTTAAACTTTTGTAAGGGATACTGCCTTACTGCCTTGAGCACCACACATCAAATAAGTCCTCAATTGATCCCGCATATTTGATGTGTTTAAACTTGTTTAAACACAAGTTCAAAGTTTAAGATATGAACTTTTGTAAGAATTCTCTAAGTTGTTGATGTGTTTAAACTTGCGACGTTTTGGCTCAGATATGCGTTTCTTGTATATGTGTTGTTCTTCTTTTCTTCAAGTCTTCATCCCTATTTATAGAGGATTTGAGAGACGTTGAGAACTAGCCGGTACATCAACTTGTCTTGTCTGAAGCTTTGATTCTTCACCATTGATCTTTTGCCTGATTTGATGGTTGTCCTATGAAGAACTAATTTCAAATCCATTCCACTTGTGAAAAAACAAGTCCAGCGAACATTACTGTTATTCTTGTCTTGATGTAGAGACAAGATGCAGATATGGTGGTTGCAGAGGAATGCGCAGAGTTAGTGGTTGTACAATTCGTACATTGTACTTTGCCAACGCTCTAACGCTTCTGGTGAAGTAGCTTCTGATGATCTTGCTTCTGATGACATTGCTTCTGATGACGTGTCTTTAGGAGCGCGTTTCTTCAGGAGCATATTCTTCAGACGCATTTTCTTCAGATGCTTTAAGCTTCAATAAATTCCTTTGCTCTTTAACTTGTTCAATCAGAATCTCTATACTTTGATTAAGATCCTGTACACTTTGAACAAATGTTTAGCATATCCAATTGATAATTTTAATACCTTGTTATCATCAAAACTCAAGAGGTGATTTTACGAAACACCCTTTGTTCCAACATCATTGTATACCAATTGAGCAAGAGCCGTCTTTCCCAAACCACCAATACCAACAATAGCAACCAAGGAGACATTCTGATGTTCATGTGATTGCCTCAACAAGCTTATAATCTTCTTTTTGTCATTTTCCCTTCCAATGATCTCTGATTCTAACACAAAAGAACTAGTTTCCCTTCTTACATCTTTAGTTTGCTCAACCACCACAACATTTGGGTTAAGAATCAAACCAGACATATCTTTCACAACATCATTAAAACTTTTTTGTATTTTTTCAATCTCATGAGCCATTTTACGGCGAAAAGCAGCTCTGCTTAGAGATAAGGAATGAAATACCTGTGTCACTTTGTTCTTATGAGCTTTATCCCTTTTGTGTATCATATCTTCGATAAGAAACTCGTCTATCAAATCATCAGCCGGAAGAAGCACATCTTTGAGTCTTCTTACCCAGTTTTGTACAGCATGACTTTTCTCTTGTTTGATTGATTATGCAATTGGATTATCATTGTTGTATTAAATTGGTTAGTTATTTGGAAATTTTGCACAAACAGTCGTTGGGATGATCTGATGTTTATAATATGCAAGGGAAGAAATATAATGATAATCAAAGAAAAGTCTTTGTTTTGCACCATTTTTTGTAATAAATTTTACAATACGACAAACCCAAATGAAATGCTTTGCAGTATTAATAATGGATATCAAAATAATTAAATTTAGTAAATCAAAGAGTGGTAGATGTAAGCTTACCTGTATGCTTCCTGGTCCAGTTCGTACGAACCAGTTCGCGGTTCTAGAGGTAGTGAGCGAATTCTGTGACTATGATTTTGACAGTCTTTTAACAAACCTTGTTAGTACTCCTCCAAGTTCTTTATTGGTGTGAAATCTATTAGAGTTTATGGTAAATCTGTAAAATTGAACACAGCCCTTTTATCTATAGACCAAAATGGATTTGGTGGTACTAAGATTAGTACTGTTTATCTTTATTTATACTATATATAATGAAAACATGTATCTATCTATAAAGCTGTTGCTGATGCTTTTCTGAAATCATTAGAAGTTTCTACTGTTGAACGCACCATTGTCCATTTGGAACATGTTTTGCATGTAGTGATATTAGTTCTTCATGAATTGGACCAGATGTTCCTTCCACTGATCTAGTGTTGCAGAATGAGAATGTATTAGCACCATTCGTATTAATGATAAGGATGTGATTTGTTTGGGATTTCATTTTGCAGCAAAAGCAGCTCAAGTTGATTTTACATCGTCTGTTTTGAACTTAATCAGTCTGCTCCAATTAATACTTTGTACTAGTAATATCTATGTGTGTATTTGAATTCCAAGAAAGTTATACTATTGTACTGTTTCATTGAAATTAATAGTGCAAACCTACACTTTCAGAACCTATCGTACTATTTATATTTTAGCCACACTAATATAGTACAATGTTTGGATCCGGCCCTGACCTTGCCCGTACCACGTACCAAAACGTATTGCGAACTATGTAACTATATATTGGACAACCATTGTATTATGCACACTACTTCCAAAGTTTTTACTTTAATGGATTCCAACTATCCACCAATTAGAACTTGAGTTGTTAAATAAGCTCCAAACTCTTAATGTACCTCATGAGAACTTTTCCTCCGGCAGTTGGATTGATTAAGTTCGTATTTAATACAAAGATGAATTATGCTCTTTACCCAAACGATTTTGCTCATTCTCAAAGTAAATGACAAAAATACCCCTACGCATGTTAACTCACGTTAGAGTAATTTTTGCGCGAGTTAACTCACGCTACGTGACTTAAGTCACGCAGAAAAAATACACTGAACCCCAGTGTGAGTTAACTCACGCTGGTTTCCTTTCTGATTTTCTGTATGAATAGGCACTGAAATTCCAATATTTAGCAAACTATTCAAGTGCTGCAACAATTATAGTGTCTTCGTCTTATTAATTCCCTCTATACTAGTAAATAACCTTTTTCCACGTGCTGCAACAATTCTAAATGTCCAATAACGCGTGGCTTCTTGTAGACAAAACACATATAAAAGCATGGACAGCACAATGCATTTATTTGTATGGACAGCACAAATCACATATCCTTATTATACATATCCACTTTTTATATGTCCTTATTTAGTCTCAAATCACATATCCACTTTTTTATATTTCAGATGAGTTATATATCTATTGCTGAAGTTTTTAACCGGCGTGAGTTAACTCACGCGGCGTGACTTAAGTCACGCAGAAAATATAACTAGCGTGAGTTAACTCACGCTACGTGAGTCAACATGCGTAGGGGTATTTTGGTCATTTACTTTGGGAATGAGCAAAATCGTTTGGGTAAAGAGCAGAATTCTACAAAGATATTGTCAAGGTAAACGCATATAGTTAGGCCCTTTTCGAATAAACAGCTTAATTAAACACATACGGAGAAAACAGCTTATGGACATGTCATCATAAGTTGTTTTACAAGTTCTCTGAAATATTCTCACAAGTGTTTATGTTATTAGATAAACTCAAATAAGTCAATCCAAACATATTTAGTAGATTCAAAAATAGAGACTATTTTCCTAGACAGTTACAACATAAGTAAGATCTGGAATAGGTTTCAGAATAATCACTTTGGAGTGAATACTTGAATCATTGTCCTGTAACTGCAGCTGAGACGGTAAAAGGCTGTGGTTACATTTGAGGGTTCAAACCTGCAACGCCCTATTCTCCGCACTTAGTGTGTGTCAGTCTCGCTGCTACGCTCATTGAAACCAAAAAAACAAAAATTGAAGAAAAAATAACATGAATCCTGAAAATTTGTTCCATACAATGGGGAACCAGAAAAACAAAATGAAATAATATTGGAGGTGTCTCCTCTTTAATTAGATAGATAATGATCTAATCAGTTGAATGCACAACTTTTACAGCATCAGTAGATAGGGCTAAGCATGAAAGCTATCATCACTGTCCAAATCATATTGCTGGAAGTGTTTCGATCTACATCCGAGAGTTCCTCCCAAAGTTAATCTAAGAAATCATCTCGAAACTCAGTAAGATGAACTGAATCCAAATATCGGTAGACATGAGAGGCCGCATGCCGTGGTTATTGGACTATCGGGCCCCATCTCAGAACAAAAAATCTATCATGTTCCGTCTCTAACTTGGTCAAATTCAGGGTTGGCAGGCCATATTATGCCCCTGAATAATCCAGCAGAGAGTATGAGACAGCTAATATCAAGATGATTTCTACATTATTGTACAGATACAAGAATCTGAATCTTCGTCATCGTCTTCTGAGTCACTGACATCACTGCACACACAATTGGGAGACCAAATGTGAGAAAATTAGGATATTATCTACATTAATAATGCATATAGAGTTGATTGTTCACAATCTCAATATTGTGAACACATTACTTTGTGGATCGCTTATCTCAGTTGAGCTGCAACTATTAATGCTCGGGTGGTCAAAAGAGTGTATATCACATAACAAGACAAAGTATGATGAAGTTAAGAAGATTAGTTACCAAATAAGGGTAACACAAAAAATGAAACATCTAAAGTATCCTCAAATCCTATTGGATATCTATCAAAGAGAACCCTGCAAAAGTAGAACTTGCATATTACCACAAAAACACCGCTATAACGACTATTCTACCTCAAGGACCAAGAAAATTTCACATGAAAAAGAGAATTTTGGTCATGTTTGGATAAACAGTTTAATGAGCATTTATAGCATAAGCTCTAGCGCTTATCATATAAGTACTTATGTATAAGCTATTTTTAAACAAAAGTAAAAATAAAGTCAAACTTTATTTATACAAGCTATTAGCTGTTATCTTGGAGTGCTTATATAGAAATGTCCTAAATTGTTTCCATAAGCTCTCCAAAGTCCAAACAGTCCAACGAGTAATAATGTCACTAGATAAACTCAAATAAGTCAATTCAAATATGTCAAAGACTTGATATGAAGTCCAAGGGAATGACAAGGTATACAAGCCAACCAACAATAGCTATTAAAGAGCAAATTGCAAGGTATACACATCAGCTGAAAATCCAAATGTATACAATCATTTTCAACGGAAACAGGAAAATAACATAGCCAGAACCCAGAGACAATTTTTCCAACAGAAAAATGCTTACTCAAATAGACCAGAGGTTAAAACTAATTTACAAAAAGGAGAAAACAAAAGTAGAAGTAAACTTAAAACTGGAACAAGGGTGTAACCTGAAGAAGAATGAAAAGAAAGTAAGCAAAAAATCAAAAAGTACAAAAAGTCAAAAAAGTTCAAAATCTGGATAACCTGAAGAAGAATGAAAAGAAAGTAAAGAAAAAAAGAATAACAAGTTCCCATCTAGTATGTTGAAACTTATCAGCCGCAACAGAAAAATCAAAAAGTCAAATGGGAAAAGAGAAGAAAAAAAGACCAAAAATTTCTAAGTTAAGGCTAAAGTACTAGTTCAAAGAACCTCTAAAGACACAAATAAACAATGGGTTAATAGGTCTTAACCCCCCTGTAATATAGGTCATTTCCAGTTTTCCCCCTGTAAAATATTTTTTTTGATTCACCCCTGTAAAATATTTTTGTTTTGATTTACCCCCTAGTAGGCCAAACAAAAACCAATTTTATTTTTTTTTTTCAAGAATTTTTCGTTTTTGTTTGGCCTATTAGGGGGTAAATTAAAACAAAAATATTTTACAGGGGGTAAATCAAAAAAAATATTTTACAGGGGAGAAACCGGAAATGACTTATATTACAGGGGATAAAGACCTATTAACCCATAAACAATCTACAAATTATCAAAGTACAAAGGTAATGTCAAAAAACTACATCAAAGTACATTAGTTGTTATGTAAACATCAACATAACACAGAATGATGGCCAAAGTCCTATCAGCTTATCATTTCTACGTGAACTTGCATTTTAGACAGAAACTTGAGAGCAAAACGATATTATTCTCATCCTGATATCATTAAAGTAAAACACACTTAATTGAATACAAAAAAAAAAGATGATCATCATGAATACATTTTAATGACCTAATTATAGCCAACTTCTGCTGAGATTTTAGTTCAGACCTAATGGCATAAATCGAAGTTTCCAAAGATTTCACCGACTTATTCTAGAGGAGACTCTTTTTTGTCATTAAACGTATGACCTTAGCATAACCATGGTTTTAAATTGTGGGTTTGCAACCGCAATTGCAGATGCAATATAATGGATTTTAGGGTCTCCACAATGACATCACAGCCGTAATTTTGACAGCATTCTACTGCAATTTGCCTTCGCACCATAACTATAATCTAAAACCATTAGAACATCAATTCACAAAACATCCATATTAGCAAGTTCCAATAACCAAGTCGATATCCAAGTACCGGCTAACCCGGGGGACCAATCTCATTATCCGCTAGTGGGGCCCAATTAAAGTCAGAGCAAAGCCCTATATAGGCTGACTCAACTGTTGACATCTGATGGATTCGTACTTGAGACCTAGAGAAGAGCACACTCTTGGGTCACAAGCCATCACCATCAGGGCACCCTCGAGTAGTTATATAAAGAACTAGATTAACATAGCAAACATTCATGACAGCACATGTTCTTTTTTTGTTAACCTTCCGGTTCTCGGGGGAAAGGGAACCAAATAATCCGAAGTTTGGCCAAGAGGTAAGTAAAGTCAAGCCACAAATTGTTTTATTCAGGAATCAAACTCAGATTTTACTGAACAATTCGTATTTGGTAGCACTCATTAACCATTTAAGCTTAATTGAATGGTTATTCATGAGAGCACATGTTCTAAACTAGGTGGAAATACAAAAGAAAAGAAGAACAAAAATGTAAAATTAGTAGTATGAAGCACGGTCACGACCCTGACACGGATACGTCGACACTGAGACTGAAGCACAATCACGGTCAAACTCAGATTCTTCTAAACACTGACACATAAATGACATAATTCAATATAATCACAAGTGTCCGTGTCTGACACGACACATGTCGGACACCCTTAATTAGAAGTGTCAACAAAATACTCCAAAAATGGCATTGAATTTATTAAATTGTAAACAAGTTGCTATAAAAGGAAAAAAAATCAATGCAGAACACAACAATTCACTAATTCAGATAATTGTAATAATACACCAAAAATAAATAACAAAATTATATATACAAAAAATAATAAATAATTACCTTGGTTCATATTCCAACACCTCAGCAAGCTGATTACCATTCTTATCATTCCACTGAACTTTCCTTCTTGTCTTACCAGAATTTCTTGACATACAACCTCTCCTAGGAGGCAACAAAGAATTAGAATCACTATCATCTTCACCATTGACATGATCTTCAACTTTTTCATCTTCCATAACACAAACCACCACAGGTGTATCCATTATGTAATTCTTCCCATCCTTAGAACCCTTTGAATCCATCAAGAACGTTTTACTTACCTCTCAGACGAACTCCAGATTACCAGAGTCTCTTCGTCCCAGAAACCGGACGGTTAACACCAAAAACACTGAGAAAAACAAAGAAAATTAAGAATGGAATTGAAGAAACAATTTAGAGGAATCTAAGGATTTTGAAGAGACCCATTTGACCCATTAGAGTAAAAATTGTGTTGCAAGTTTGAAATCTTGAGAAAGATGAAAACTTTGATTGGTGGAAATGAACTCAAGAAAGAGTCAACGCGTTTCTTCACAAGACGGAGGTATCAAGTCACGCAGGAACAGTGGAAATTGAATGAAAACGGAAATTGAAAATTAGAAGAGAATCTCAGTGTCAGAAAAAGAATAAAAATTTCTCGAGAAAATGAGGGAAAATTTTCTTATTACAAAGTGACAACCCATAAGATATATATTTTTTATTAACAATAATTTGGGGGAAAATTCCTCACACGTAACATAGTAATAGAAAGGAATAATTTGTTAATCATCATGCTTAAAGTAAGGGTTAACCATTGCCTCTGGGCACTAGTTAAACAGTTAAAAGTGGAAAGAAAAAAATAATGTCAACAATAAAAGCAACATTTTTTCAAATTTCAAGAATAAAATGTACAATTTTCGAGAAAACATTTCATTTTATAATTCCTTAACTAGTGTCCTGAGACACCGGTTATTTGCTTATTTTATATGCTTAAGATAAACTTCTATAACTTGATTGGTTTTTTTAAAACTTGACTTTAATTGAAGTCATTCATTTAGCTTAATTTGTTAATCATGTTTTAGTGATTATGCTTAAAATAAACATCTTTAACTTTCTTTTGTTTTTTTAATTTGGGTTATTCGAAAAAACCAAATTGAATTTTTGTCTATAAAAAATATTGTATATCCCAACAATGAATAACTTCAAGTCATACATTTAGCTTATTTTAAGGTCATGTTTAAGAAATTTATATGTTACATGTGATTATAGTCATTTAACTTATTCTAAACTCATTTGTTTTAAAGTCATTTAGCTTATGGCCTTTTGCCCTCTTTTGTGTATAAAAAAATCATTTAGCTTATTTTAAATCAATGGCTTCATAGAGGTTATTTTATAGTAATGTATAAGAAATTGAAGTTAATAAGGATTATTTTTAAAGTCATTCATTTAGCTTATTCAAATATATTTTTACTACATATTTTAAATTTTTAAATTTCAGCTAAAAACACTTGCCCCTCTCCAAAAAAAAAAAAAAACTAATCACTTGCGTTGCATTAATGGCACTAGCCAAATTTTCTTTTTTAATCAATGATTCAGCATTGTTAATTTGCATCAACGACATTCCAGTTTGGACGGTTATGATTAGGGTGGAAAAGACAGCATAGTGTGGTTACATTACATTACAGGTTATGTTATGGCACAAACAATCTTTTATGAGTTTCTGACACGTCAAATCCAACGTAGGTCCTTTCATCCTGCATGACACCATTGAATTCTTAACGTCTTTCCTTCTTTAAGAAAGTTTGTTTTGGAACGTTTCTAAGTAGAATCTGAAACTTGTTCATAATTGATGAGAAATACAGACACAACCATAAATAAAATATATTTGAGTACACAAATAAAATACTATTCATTTCATCTATTTAAATAACATATTGGGTTATAACTAAGTAAGTATTTCTCATAATTAAATTTGATCACGGGTTTTATTATATTGGGTTTATTACCTATTCAAGGATATAAGTTGTTAACTAAGGCTACAATTTTTTAGTTAGATTTGTATTTAAAGAAATGCTTTTTTACATGTAAAGAAATCCATAATGTATGGTTAGCTATCATCTTCTTCATGATTACTACTATTATTAGAGTAAATTACGGTTATCTTCCTTGAAACATAGAGAGATATTACACTCCACTCTCTTGTTATTTAAAACACACACTCCATGCCTTTTTTTATATTACAAAGTGGGCTTAAGGCCTTACAAGTAAGAAAACTACACCGAAATTAAATGTGAAAATTGTCTTTCTCACATGTGTAATTGTTTAACAACACATGGAATTTACGCAATTATCTTCAACGGTAGTTAACCACCGTTTTATTATTTCAACGATAGTTAACTGCAGTTTCAAGTTGGCTTCAACAGTGGTTAACTATCGTTCTTCTAGCAGTAGTTAACTACCGTTCTTATCAGTAACGTAGACAGCACATTCTGCATTATATAACCAAGCCATTTTCGGCCTGTTATAACTTGTAATTAAGAATGACAATCCAAGAGGAAGTAAAACCAATACATCAACTATATCAAGTCATAAACAACAACATTGCATAATTTTTCATGATTCAATAAGATTAAATCAATTCGACATTACGTGAACATTACACAAATGATTGAAATTCAACAAAAGTGGTTGCATTAGGCAACACATTACACAACAATACACTAATAAAGTTAAAAGCCTACAAAATGACATCAAATCTCTACTGACAATCTGGACAGCTGCAGTTGAAACAAACACAGTGATATAACCAGTGGCGGAGCACTACTTGGGCCAAGGTGGGCCACAACCCACCCCCCAATTTTTTATTTTATTTATTTTATATGTGTAAGTATAATATACCACTGATTTTAAATACAAACTTTAAGCTGCTCACCCCATTATCTTCACCTCCATGTGTATGCTTTGTGATTTGTTTACTTTAAGAACACATTTACTTTTGGATTTCATTTATTTGAGAAGTGTATAATACGCTAATTTTGAGACATTAATTCTAAATATAGAATGACAATTTATATTGAAAGAGAGGTTAGTGTAAGTATTGAAGGTGAGAAAAACACAAGAACGGGATATGATTGAATTGTGTTAGCTTTTTCTTCTTTTTAAACTAAGTCCAGAGTCCAAAGTCTGAAAGACTTCAGAGTCTAGAGCAATGTTCAAAGTCTAATCCAGCGAATAAAGTGTGTGTATATATATATATATATTTATATATATATATATATATATATATATATAT
>Ga0315914_1000850_pt1 | contig 42356 bp, 16 predicted proteins | sample MpolenodulesMG_FD_203920 | JGI IMG/M metagenome (GOLD analysis project Ga0315914, IMG submission 203920) | Medicago polymorpha root nodule microbial communities from Los Angeles, California, United States - elongated nodules | ecosystem: Host-associated > Plants > Roots > Nodule | place: USA... | reverse complement strand
TTGGGCTCAACAATTTAGCGACCCCAAAAATATGGAGCCATGTGGAATCACACACCTTAAACATAGTTAAAGACCGTCATTGTTCACACTACGTTATATATTAAAACACTAAAAATAAGGGACATAACACTTATACTAAAATACATGGAAAAAAAACAATAAAATCCTCTATTATTGACCCTTCTCAATCACCTTAATGATTAGAAAACCCCTTATCCTTCCAATTCTTCCACATTCTCAAACTCAAATAACCACCAAGACCCAATTTGGTGTTCTCGGAGAGGCATCACTTGTCACCCAAAAGTAGCCCAAATCACTTCCATAAGCCCCTCTAGCCTCAACCTTACATGCATAATCTCTCCCCAAACACAAACTTTCCAACTCACCCAGCTTTGAATACTAGATTTAAGTCATAACTCCTTCAACTGAACTTTTCCACCTATAATTTCAAGCTAAGATTCTTAAGAATCTTTAATGCTTACAGCAATAATTTCACAAGCCTTCTTCCTTAAGAACTAATCAAGCTACTATTTCTAGAGAAGCTTATTAATCTCAGTGAAACCTACTTCAATAGCATAATACCACCAAGCATGGAATTTTGAAAATACTCAAATTCATACATTTAGCTGGTAATGCATTGGAAGGTTCACTACCACATGAACTAGGCTTGTTATCAGAGCTACAACACTTGGAAATTGGATACAACCCATTTTCAGGAACACTACCAATTGTATTAACAATGTTGTCTAATCTGAAATACTTAGGCATCTCATAAGCCAACTTTTGAGGTAAAATGTTTCCTGAAAATGGAAACATAACCATGCTTGAAACATTGCTTCACAAAATTCCATCAAGCATAGACAATTTAAGATTAATGCAAGCTCTTGATATAATAGAGAATGAACTCACATGTCCAATTCCATCTGAAATAATAATTTTTAAGGAACTAAAAAGGTTGAATCTCATGGTTAACAAGATGAAAGGTGAAATTCCACAAGGGATTGGTGAGTTGTCCAATAGAGGGATTTGGTTCGGTAAGCAAACGGTTAATCGAATCATAACTTTGGTTCAGTTCTGTTAGTTTCAAACCTTAAATGGTTCATTTCAGTTTTCCAGAACCATTTCAACAATTCGGTTCGATTTTCTTCTAAAACCGAACCATGCCCACCCCTAGTTACATGTCTTGTTAGGTGGAACAGACGTCCTTGAGAATTTGAATGCCATTTGCGAAGTATGAATTCAATGTCCTATATTTTTTTTTATAAGTCACACTTACACGCTCGCGCACACATATAAATGCATGTGTGCGTGCAAGTCTTAATCAATAGAGATCAACAAATTGGTGCCCTTAAAAATATGGGGCCATATGCAATCGCACACCCTAAACATACTTAAGACCTCCACTTTTCTCATCACATCTATATATTTTAATGAAAAATATATGTGTGCACCCATTGCAGTCTTAAAACCTTAATCACAATTAATCCCCAATTCTTGCCCAAACCTCTTATAGTATAATTTAATCATGTGCTGAAATTAATAACCCTAACCCTACTTATTTGGAGTTGTGTTGAAAATTTGAAGAAAAAAAATCCATCATTATTAATGGGAAATTTTACCCAACACCCCCAACAATTATACCCCTACTCCTATAAATCATCAAAATTACCAATTTTAACCCTTTCTAAAATTACACAGCCATTCACCGCTACAAGCAATCAGACAAAAAATTACTTGATCATTTCACAACACAACTCACAACAGACTAGAATACTTGAAAATTTTATTGTATTGAAATGTAATAATCATCCATCACCATCCAGAATCTTAATCCTTGTTTTAGAATTGTGATCTCAAATGTGGTAGTGAATTTTGATACGGCCTCAACTGCTTGGTTTTCCAGCGAATATCCTTTTGGGTTACACGAGTCTCATATATTCATCATCATCTTCCTTGTTCTGCTTTCTCGTGTTTTTCATATTCGAGAAGATATGCGCTCTAGTTTTCTATTGGTACATGATTCGATGATTCATGTTTCGTCTGTTTTGGATATGGCGTTCTTGTTGCTAGATTTGCGTCTCTGATCCCACTGAAGCTAATTACTATTTGTTGTACCTCTAAAATAACAACAAAACAAACACAGAGATCCAATTTAAATTAATAACAAATATGGGATGAGTTCACCTACCATTCCAGATTCTCCCAATCAGATTGAATCATGTTGAATAAAAGAGAAACATAAACACAAAAGTTAACAATAAGTTTATAGGATAAACAAATATCTCACTTATTTTCAATTCTGAAAAAATATGATGGGGTTGATTAGTGTAATTTTTTAAAATGTTAAAATTGGTATCTTTGATTATTTGTAGGGGTAAGAGTATAATTGTTGGTATTTTAGAAGCATGTCGCAGACCAATTCTCTTTCATTTGCTGCGCAAGTGATAAACTACAGCATGATTAATGTTCTTTTGTTTACCAATGCATAATTCTTTGAATACATTGCAACTCTTAGAATTTTACTCTTGAAACTATCCGTAATTTTAAAATTGGTCATGTTAGCTTGTGCTCTTATGACACATGTTAAGGTTTCTACAAAGAACAAATATTTATTGAAAAATATTAAATTTCAATCTTGTGAGAGATAAATTGGCACAATTTACGATGTATAATTTCTATCTTTGGAACCTTAACATGTGTTCTTATGACACAAATTAACATTTTCCTTTTAAAATTTGAATTGTCATTGCTGATTTGATCATGTATCCAATATCCATTACATTTTTTTTTTTTTTCTTCATGTAATGCATTAAAGCTATACTTATTTTATACTTATTTTTATGGTTGATGAGAATGTACATGTATATGGTTATATTGTTCCGATATATACTTCACTATTGTTTATGCTTAAAGCGTCCGTTGATTTGTTTCTTTATGTTAAATATATTGTTGATTTTTTTAACGTGGTAAAATTCATGTATACTTATAATGTCTCTGGTGCCATCGATCTAGAAAAAGTTTGAAGAAGGCTTAACTTTCGAGGTTGAAAATTGCATGGTTGCTTTCAATGATATCAAGTACATGCTCAAACCTCATTGATATAAGTTGAACATGGTGGAATCTGCAAGCCAGCTCACTTGAATAATGCTACTCATACATCTTTAAATAATTTCGATTTTATGCCATTCAAAGGTATTTTGATTTTATTTTCTTTTGATATATATGTTTTAACATGAAGATTCACCCATCTACAAATTTACATACTTTTGTAGATGTCATTGGACATATAATTGAAAAGGATAACGTCAAAGACACTAAAACGAAAGGGAAAAATGAGTAAACTCATGAACCTAACTTAGGTGGATCTAGAGCACTAACGGATCCATAAATTTTGATATGTGGCGGCAAGGTTTTATATGATTATAAACATTATATTCCTCTAAAAAAACTATACTATTATATATTAAAAAAAATTAAATATTCTTTAATACCTATAAATTAAAATTGTTTTTTACGTGTCTTTATCTTTATGTATGTAAAATTTATGAGAGAAACTCTTTTTACGATATAAATTTTCATTTAGTAGAAGTAATTTATTACTTTAAGGGAAATAATTAAAATACTAGCGGGGGCAGTTGTCCCTTGTCTACAACCCTAATCTAGAGTAAGATTGTTTTACATATTATCATTTGTTAACTTTTAATCGTTATCTATGTGTATTATAGAAACTAATCCGAGTTTTGTTTGGCTGCATTGCAGGGGAACATGGAACTGTTGAATATTTTGGATTTATTTTTATTAATTATTAAAATATAAATAAAATATATAGTATTAAATATTTAATGTTACTGTACTTGTTATTTATATTGGGCTTATTGTGAACGGACCGTGATGGGTTGAACCGTTCCTATTAATCAGCTCATTTGAGAGATCTTTGCCTTCACTATATAATCTAAATATCTCATTAGGTTAGACACGCTCAAAACAAAATAACGCTCCATCAGTAAGGCGGCAAAAACATCTCTCAAAACTTAATTCTCTCTCAAATCTCTTTCAAGTCTCTGGATTCCTCAACTACTCAAGGTACACAATTATGGTATTCCCCTTTACTGTGCCTGATCATTTTATCCAGTTTAGCTCCAGCGGTGGAATGGGGAACAAGCGGCGTTCGTTGTTACAGGTTATTTGGTATGCAACAGTTTGGGAAATTTGGAAGGAACGAAACAATAGGTTGTTTAAAGGCTCTGACAGCCCCGTTCTTCAGGTGGTTGATAGGATAAAGGCCATCTCCTATATGTGTTTGAAGGAGAAGTACTCTACTCTTCCCTTCAATTTTCATGGCTGGTGGCTTAGTCCGTTCACCATTTTGGGCATAGGCTAATAGCTTCTTTCACGTTGCTTTCACTTTATTATTTTGGTCTCCCATTGTAATTATTTGTACAGACTTATTCATGTGTCAATATATTTCATTTTAGCCTCTTCAAAAAAAAAAATGAAGAAGATTGGAATAATGCACATTGATAGTTGGTAATTAGAGCACTCTGCTTGCAATTTCGTAAAGTTGAAAAGTTATTGGTGTGACCACATTTTTTAAGTCAACCGGAGTAAATTGATTCTTTTTATTTATTTATGGAGATTTTGTACCTCAAACTCAAAGGAATAAAGATAATTATTAAAAACTCAAAGGAATAGGTTTAGAACCCAAACAACATAGTGAAGTCAACTATGAAAATTGTGACTATCAATTTGAACTCAGAAAAAACAAAAATATTTGATAAGTGATTATATTATTTTGACCGACTACTATTTGTCTTATTATGGACTTCTTAGCATTGACAGGTTATTTAGCTTCAAAACAAGTTATCACTTTTAGTTGTTAAAAAAATTTGGAATAGCATATATGAGCTCATAAAGGAAAAACCAGTGTAAAGATCAGTCATTTCTAGAAAGAGGAATGTTAGCAACACTCACTTTTTAACACTCTTTCTAGCATTCATTCATTTATTGGATGAAATCAATGCATGTCCCACCATTTTGTGGAGGTTCAGTTTTCAAAGTGTAAATTCACAATGATTAAAACCAAGATGAATGTTAGGGACATTCTCTTTTCAACACTATCTTCAACACTCATTCTCGTATTGGATAAAACCAATGTATGACCCACCAGTTTAAGTGGAACCCATTCCCAAAGAGTGAGACCCACCATGATTTAAGCCAATTAAAAAGTGAGTGTTTGAGAGAGTGTTGAAAAGAGAGTGTTTGCTAACACTACTCTTAAACCAATAAGAGAATGAGTATTAAAAAGGGTATTCAAAAGAGAGTGTTACTAGCATTGCTCTTCCATAAAACATATGAGACGTGTGGGATGAGTTTTTTCAGATCCCTAACTAAATACGTAAGTCCAAATTGTTTACCACTTAAACCAATTCATAGATGATCAACCACTTCGAAACTATCCATACAAATGAACTTATAGTGTAAGAAATGTCTTCTATCAACGTGAAAACATGTCCTCACCACTTTTATTAAAAAAAATTCCCCTAATAAATGTAAAGTATAGACTTTGCGTCACACAAAATATGCATATACATGTATGATGTATTCACTAAAAATGAAAATGCTAATATATACTCATAGGACACATGTTAATGTACTAAAAATAGAAATTTATATTGAAAATTGTGTCAATTTATTTATCAAAATTTTAAATAGTACATGTAAATTAATTATTCTCGATAATTACTTGTCATTTGTGAAATCTTTAACATGTACTCATAGAGTAATTAGAAAATAAGTAAGTAATCAAATTGGTTGCTGACTTGTTTGTTCGTTCGTTTGTTTGAATTTATGAATGTCTTGTTTGTTTGGTCATAAGTCGGTCGATGGAATTTAATTAATAAAGTATATTACATATAAAGAAAAGAATACCTCCTTTTCAAACGAAGAAAGTATAAAGAAAGCAAAACAAGTCAACCAAATGGAATCGGTTGGGGTCAGAGTTAAGGAAAAAGAGTGAATGTCAAAATGAAGAGAATCAAATTAGCAAGTTGATTATTTTGATACTAACATGTGCTAACTGTGTAATACTACCTGGAGATGATTTTCCCATTATAAATAAGAGGAACGCTAGCAACACACATTCTAACACACATTTTTCAACACACTCTCTTTGATTGGTTAAAATTCACATGAGTCCCACCAAATCATGTGGGTCCCATATAAATTTGGTGGGTCTCATGTGAATTTAAACCAATCAAAGAGAGTGTGTTGAAAAGTGTGTGTTAGAATGTGTGTTGCTGGCATTTCTCTATAAATAAATAATTGGAACATACCCATTAATTATGTGCGTGCGAGTAGAGGTGTCAATAGTGCCCCAAATTTCAAAGCCCACTCAAAAAAGCCTCCATCTAGTCCACTAAATTAAAGCCCCCTAATTGAACAAAATTACTTTGGGCTAAGCCCACTATAAAATCTACTTATTTGTGGGCCTAAAAAGGCCCATATTAATTATTTTTTTAAAAGCGGTAAAAAAAGTTTTTATTTTTCGGTAAAAAAAAAAAAAAATCAGTAAAAAAAAAATTGGGTAAAAAAAAAGTTTTTTTCGTTAAAAAAAATTTTAGATAAAAAAAAAATGTTTATAGAAATTTTGGGGCCTTTTGATTTTTTTTATTTGTAGCCTTGCATGAATGTGGACTTTTTAATTTTGTGAATATTCAAATCCCCTTACTATGTGGGCTGAGGCCAAAACTTCAAGGCCCCATGATATTGACACCTCTACGTGCGAGATATCGAACGTAGTATGTCAATAAGTCAAAAGTAAAAATGTCAATATGTCACATTATGACTTTGTATATGATAATTGAAGTGGCTAGCTAAGCCAGCTATAAGTATATAAATAGGGGATTGAGATGAGACAACATAACTCAACTCATAAATATTAATCAAACTGGTTGAGAGGAAGGGTCTTGTACGTGGACAAAGAGTCATGTCTGGCAGCCAAGGATGACTTGCCTAGCTATCCCATATTCATGGATGATTAAGGAACTAACCTTGTTTGGTTAATTTGGCGAGCTTCCCTGGCTATTTGATTGTTTCTTGTCTTACCTACTATACTTTTTTCACTCTTAATAATTACCTTGTGAATATGTTATCTACTTCTAACTTCTAAGACATGTAGCAACTCCAGGTAATGCATTCAATTGATAATTTGGGCATATTCATTTTTTGATTTTGAGAAAATCTAAAGAAAACGGTTCGTTTATCCTTATCATCTTAAGACAAGACAATGATAAAATTTAACTCGGGGAAAAACAAAGATGGTATAGGTATATGCGTAAATCACAAATCTTGATACAATGTTATATAGAATATTATTGATACATTTTCCGTTAACATCTTTTACATTATCAATCCATCACAAATCACTCAAAACAAAATTAAATGATTTTCACTGATTTTGGTTGTAGACACGGATGAAGCTCTTGGTTTATTGATGGCAATCCAATGGATTCGAGATTTACATCTTACGGATGTAGACTTTGAACTAGACGCTAAGAAGTGTCCAAATTTTATTGTAAAGGAGAATATCATTCGAATTATAAATCAATAAAATTGTCCATACATTAGCAAACACGGCCACATCTTCAACAAGTTTTCACATTTTCATTAATGTACCATCTTGAATTAGAAGTTTTATTATTAATGAAATGAGTATGATTGTTGCAGTATTTTTTTTAATGTCGGTGCATATAATTTTTTTTAATCATATTAAAAGTATGAATATACTAATACGGGTTGGGACAGTAACAGTTATAATTAGAAGTTTAGGATTCACCCATGTATAATTTTCTCAATCCTGAAGAGAAGTAACAGTTATGGGGAAAAATTCATGCCTAATAGAAGCGAATTTGTGCCTTTAAAGGCTCCTGATTGTGAATATTTGCAATTTTATTCATTCAAAGTAAAAGAAAGAACATACAAGCTGATGTTTGATAAGAAAAAACGAGAAGGAAAAGAAATTGCTCGAGTGATTTCCGATGAATAAATGCACACGAGGCAAGGCTTTATCTCATGGAGGTGTACGCAGTAGATAATTCCTTCTTATGCTTGCGGTTCAAACGATCCCTTTTATGTTTGTGTTTTTCTTATATATTTTACCTCATTTGCTTGCAGAGGTAGAGATGATAAATTCTTTTTGTTAGAATTCAAGTGTAGATAATTGTCGAGGATTAAATGTCATACAAGTGTCAAACACCAACCATGGTTTCACACTAAGACACCAACAATGGTGTCAAGGATCCATGACATGGTTAAATATACAAGAGGGTTTTGTTAACATATCCACAAATGCTGCAATGATGTTGAGGGTGACCCTTCTCTTGGACTGACATTTCATTCTTCTCTCCAACTTAATATTATTTTTTTACTCATTATGTCTTTCTCTCCCCCTACTAAAGCTTTCCAATGGCCAGAGCAGATCCCAACTCTAGTCACCATTAACTTATTTGAGAATAAACAAAAACTTATCGTGACCCGCTCTAGTTGTTAAAGAATGAATATAAAATTGAAAATACTAACAAGTGTCTTCAAGACATTGTTTAAGAAACTAAAAGAAATAACTTTTACATAAAAAGTTGTGTGAATATGACTATCACAAGCATTTAACTTTTACATATAAAATATATCTAGTATAAGAAATTTCTAAGCGAAAATTCAAAGTTACAATTTTATGAACTTAAGCAAATGGTATTTGAAAACTCAAACTCTTGCATACAGAGAAAATCCAGTTTGGAACAGTACTCATAGTGTCCAACAGATTCTCCAACAACAGAGATTAAATTAATTCACTGCTAGACTAGAGTAGATTCTTCGAGACTATAACATGATTATGTTTTTTCTTTTTTTGCAATTTAATGCACACTACCGCTCTGAACACCTAACTACTGCTAGGACGTAATTTCCCAACTATCTATCAGGTATTTACCCTCCATTAATGCAATCATTATAAAATTCTTCATCTTCCCAAATATTCCATACCTCTCAATTGAACAGTTATGGTCTCCTGACAAGAGAAGATGATCAAAATGGTTTGGTGGTCCCATTACCAGGAGTCCCACACAACATGGGATGAAAGGAAAAAAAAACATAAGGGGTAGGTTTTGTCTATATAGGCATAGGCATTACAAGCCCGGATTGTTCTTTAAGCTAACCTTACGGCAACTGGAAAGCACCCAATTCTGTCAGTGGAGCCTCCTTATACTAATAATCTTTTATCAAATTCACCACCATGTGAAGACAATTTCAGAATGTGTTGATCCAAGACTCGGCAGAAATGCACAATCATATTTCAATAAATAAGTTAATATACTAACTGTTACCAAAAAAATAACAAGATCCTAACTCTCATCCAGTAAGTACCCCTAAATGTTCCCTTTTAGTGCATGTATGATGAACAGTGCTATTGAAAAAAATCATAGTGAGGCACCATGATTTTGTGGAGCAACAAAATGTAGCTTTTGTCAAAATCATGATGGCTCACCATGGTTGTCTCCCACATCTCATCCAAACATGCACTTAGGTGGTGGCTCCATCACTAGATAAAGAAAACAAAAAGAATCCAGTTGCCAATTGCAATGTGTCTCTGCCTAGCAAGAATAAACCACCATCAAATCTACACTTCCTCAAAAGGGTTCGATACCATAGCATATGAACCCAAGAACAAAGAACTTTGGGGAAAGCAGCTAACACCAACCACAAAGACCAGCTCAAAGAATTACATTAATCCCGGTTATTACTATAAACAATAGATTCTACCATTAAGTCACTAAGTGGATTTACAAAGTCGTAAAATTCAAATCAAACTAGTACTCAGTGTTGAGTTTTGACGGTTGCTGCAGAGACAGATATTGCCAATGGCATTATTCTAAACAATGTAACTAAGAAGAATCAGAGCATTCCATTAAATCCACGATAATCACATCAAAGATACCAAAATGCAATCATATCTACAAAATAGTTGTGGTAATTAATTTACATAAAGGACAGCCCCTAAAATGACTAGTTAGTTAAGTTTTGAAAAACTGTTACTATTGGTTGAAGGACCACCACATCATAGCATCCACATAAAAAATGAAAGAGACTGGAGCAGACAAAGTTTACATAAGTAATAAGTTGTGTAAAAAGAAATTCAAAATTGACAATATATATCACTTTAAATGTAAATTAATTACATGGCACAAGGATGTTTGTATATGAATATGAATTGGTGATGCATCAAATATTGAATGATTTAGCCAACACAACTTTTGTTGTAAACAAGGTCTACATAACAAAAAAGCAAGACTGACAATTGTATCCTTGGTATTCCGATGGATAGCACAATGCGGCATAAATTCCCTTTCCTTCTAAGAAAGAGTGCTACAATGTGCTTATTTTTTAACCTCATATTAATCTTTCTGAGTTATCAAATGACAACAATACAACTAGAATTACTTCATGAAATGAAAAAACAACAAATTGCTCGAACAAAACTTGCAGTTATATGTACTTGCATTGGGTTTTAAAAAGGACATTTCTCAAATGAGAACCTAACGATTCCAAGTCTAAAAAAAAGGTCATGGGAGAACATATTAAAACTCAGTTCAGACATGCATCTGAATTTTGCTATGGCCGAGAATCCTTTCCTTCCCTGCTAGTACTAAAAAACAAAAACAAGTAAATCTAAGTACTCAAGAGAAGCCCTTACCAAGCTTCTGAATAGCACAGTACAGTTTTCTTCTCGATCCAACGGCATTAATTCCCATATCTTTGAGATCCTCTAGCGTCAACATCGGCAAAACTTCATCATCGACTTCATGCACTTCAAACACCGGCGCATAACGACCTAATCCCAACCCATTAAGCCATATCCTAATCCCATCTTCACCAGACCTAATCCTCCCAACATTGTCATTCCTATCACCATTTTCAGATGGCCCAGATAACTCAATCCCATCATTATGATCCCTACTCTTAAAACTCCTTCTATGCCCATCAATCCCTAAATTTTCCATTGAATGAATAGGACTTTGTTCTTTCAAAGGACTTTCGGAATTTTCAGCATCAAATTCTCTATACCCATCATCCACATCTTCAGCACCACTATATTTTTCCTCAACAACACCACCACCACCGATTTCATCAATTCTGGAAACCCAATTCGATCTAACTCTCTTAGTAGCAACAGAACCTCTCTTCTTTGATTCTTTAATCTTCCAGCTACCAATTGCAACAGTATTATCAATATTCCCTTCACCATCTAGGGTTTCATTGAATTCACCAACCGAACTCAAATTAGTTAAAGGTCGAACCTTTGAAGGTTTACCTGAAGCAATTGAATCTTTTTCCTTGCGTTGATGATCGAAGGAGAGTTTCCAGCTCTTGTTGTTGCGTCGGGCGTGAGAATCGTAAGGTGGGTCTACGCCAATATCACCTAATCGGACACTTGGTCTTCTCTGTCGCTTGGCTCCGATTTGTTCGGTTGAGTTGAGAATTAGGGTTCCGCAGCCGTTTATCTGTCCCTCTGCCGGTTGAATTTCCGCCATTTTCGAATCTCTCTTCAAGAAATGAAGAATTAGGGTTTTGTTTCTTGCTCTGAAGAAATGAAATTGTGGAAGGTGAAGGGTTCAAAGTGAATGTGTACTTAGTTAGTTGTGAAGTTGTGAGTGTTTGTTTGTTTGATTAAGTTTTAGTTGTTCTATCAATAACAAAGTGAAGTACATTAACACACATTAGCTAAGCTATTTCATCCTCTCACTCTTTCTTTCCCCAAAGATTGCAATTGAGGTGGATCTGGTGGCTTTTAACAGGATCTACACTAAATACGTGTTACTGAATGTACTTTTTTTTTTTTTTTTGCTTTCAGTATTTAGTTAGTACCGTTTTAATCCCTTAACTAAAAAAAGATTGTTTGAGTATTTAAGTTTTTTTTTGTCTTGTTTTGGTCCCTTTTGTTAGGTTCTGGTTAGAGTTTCAAAAAAAGTTAACTCCTGGACACATGTCACTTTGTCATTGGCTCTGAGACCTATATTTGCAGATTGGAAGGATTGGTAACTTCAGGGACGAAAATTCAAATGACCTATATTTGCAGGGCCGAAAGACATATTTAAGCCTTATTACTTTGAAGTAATTAAGAATGGATTTCACTTCATTACTTTGAAGAAGTAAACGACATGAACATATCTAGTAGAAAATTAAGAATGAATTTCACTTCATCACCCCGAAGAATTAATTAAAAATGAATTTCACTTCATTACTCTGAAGAGGTAAACAACATGAAGATATTTAATAGAAATTAAGAATGAATTTCACTTAATTACTTTAAAAAGGTAATTAAGAATAGATTTCACTTCATCACTCTAAAGAAGTAATTAAGAATTGATTTCACTTCATTACTCTAAAGAACTAAACAACATGAACATATTTAGTACTCCTTCCGTCCTTATATATAAGCACCATTTGCCTCTAATAAAAGGATGCTTATATACAGGACAAAAGGAGTAAAAAATTAAGAATGGATTTGGATCATCTCTAACCCTTTCACCCCCTCACACCCCCTCAAGCCTGATCACAATTATTGGAATTATGTTATCTCTATCGTGGTTACTATTCTAGTTTTTCATCTAATCTTTACGTATCGAATCTTGCATTATGCAACTCTTCATTCATTGCAAGACGGAATTTACTTTCTTTTTGGACTTTTCCACCGGAAATCTTCCATATAACATTGAAAATATTGAAGTTGTTCACTTAAATAGTGAGCTTGAGAAACATTTTTACATCGCAAATCACACACTAATCATTTCTCCATTTCTTCCATCCTACTCTGGTAACGTGCTTAGCATTTTCCTCTATCTCCTCATTTTCATGATAGATTCTAAGTGCTTGAAGTGTGATGGCATGTTCCTTTATGTCCTCCAATTGTCAAATCTATTTTACAAAGTACTATATTTTAATCCTATCTAGAAAAAAATCATTTCTTTTCCAGGCTTATCGACATATCTCCAATTAATTATTCAGCTCTTTGCTTGAGTCTCCAGTTAAAAATTATGCCGTGTTTACACCATTTCTAGACATATTTATTGAGCATAAAAAAGCAACATAAATAGTATCAACATGTTTGAAGAGGTATTATTGTTATAGCGTAAATAGTTTGATCCTACTTAGGAAGATCCAGGCTTACCGACATATCTATAATTTATTTTTTAGCTCTTTTCTTAGACTCCAACAAAGCAAAAAATGCAGTCTGAGTGACACCATTTACTAGATATGTTCCTCTAGAGTATCTAAAATCAACACTAATAGTGTAAATACATTTGAAGAAATAATATTATGATTATATGCCTAAATATATGTAAAACGTGTATATTATGGATGTACAGTTATTATTCCGATTATATTATATTTATGAAGGAAAAAAAAAAACGTTACAGCTCAACTTGTTATGGTTCAACTAAGCAGCACATAAAAATTGTATCCTAGTTGTTCTATCATTTTGTCCTCAACCAAAAATCAGAATATTTGTAGTTTTCAAACAAAAAGAATGAGAAAGATTTTTAAAAAATTGCAGATTTGCCTCCAAACCCCAAGTATGAAGCTCCATTGCCATTTTATCAAGTTGATGACATCCGTTTTGCAAGAAAATTAACAGAAGATTTTGAATGGTAGGCAGCCAGATGCTTCCCGACAGAAGAAATTGATTGCATAGGATTTCAGTACGGTTCAATCAGTTGGCACTTGGCACAGTGCAAAGCAACCCATGTCCGGGACTATGCTCCAGAGGATACATGGTTGTGCTCTTCACATACCTCATATGATCAAGTGCTGCCTTTCGGAGTTTTGAAACTGCATTTATATTTCTTTTAGCTTGCTTCTTAACTATGGAACATGCACGCAATGGATCTTCAGATCCTGCTCCAACTCTCCTGTAAAAATCATAAAATTGAGAAAGTGCAACTAGTTTTAGATTCAATTAATACACTCTTAAAAATCAAGCTCAGCTAACAATTAATAATGTGCGATTTGTGACCAGACAATTGCAGGATAGCATGAGGCATGCAAGGTCAATATTATACATCAAACCACATGCTATTTTTAATTTTTACAGTTAGAGAGATAATCTGAAGGCACTTACAACAGTAAACTAGCATGGCTGAAAGACTGAGGCCAAATGAAGTCATACAAAAGGGTTGTGAATTGTGATCAGCATTTTCCAGTTTTTAAATATTGCAGGTCAAAGACCAACAGCCTTCACTCATGAACATGATTTACAAACTGCTAAATATTCTATTTGTCAAAATTTCAGTTGTCTAACAGGATCACAAGCCAAGAAATTTGATACTATAATTTATTGAGTGACAACATGAAACCATTCATGAGCTTTCATCTAACAGCTTAAACTTTTGAATAGTTGGTCCATGACAATTATACATTTATTCTCATATGGTCCCTGTTAAAATCTATAGAACACGGTTTGAAGGGGAAATAAAGAACAAAATGGAGGATGCGGGAATCATTTACCTCAGTAATTTCTCTGATGCAATCCTAGCCGCCTTTATAATATGGGGGCTTGGAACCCATTTTACCTCACGGTTTGGATCAGCTCTCATGGGAGAATGAATTTTGATCAGCTTAACAATGAAGAAGGTAGATGAGAAGGTCAATGATTAGAAAACAAGACACATGATTATACTCAAACTGCTAGGCACCAATTCAATACAAAATAAACACCACTTGCTTATGATTTATACAACCTTAGTTGAACGCCTCAATAATTGACGTGATTATAGCTAATAAAAAAGTATATATATACATAATTATCAGCCAATATCAAGAAAAATCTTTATTATCCTTACGCACCGAATGCAAGTCATTAGTATCACTTTAACCTACGCCCTCCGGTACTTAAAATCATCTTCGTGATGCTAAATTTAACTGTTTTAAAATGTTTTCTACTAGCAGCAATAAGTATATTTTACTTACTCCCAAGCATTCCATCATCTGGTAATAAGCTCTACCATGCAACGGCGTATGGCCTTGACGAGATTCAGAGAAATATCTTGTCCTGAAATAAATTTATAAGGCCCACTGATCAAGTAATCACATTTCAAAAAGAGAATTAATTAACCAGAAATACCAATTCCCAGCAAATCATTTAATACCATTCTTTATAGCCAGGATCCACAGTGAAGCCATACATATCCACTGAATCACACATGGAGAGGGCAAATTCAAGAGCCTTAAGACCAGTTCCTTTTGCAGCTGAACCAAAGGAAGCACCTAGCATGAGATATACAGGGTTTCTTATAGGTAGTTCCTGCAAAAGACAAAAGCTCATTGCTTTGCAAATGGGTATATAGAATGTGTGGCGCAGCAATTAAAGGATCTTTGAAGGTGGATTCCATTTAAAAGGAAGCATACCTTGATCATTTTGTTCATGATGTCATGAATGGTTGTTTTTACTATCAAGACTTCTTTTCTTTGCTCTGCAGAAACAGCATTTATAGTAAGGCTCCTGTAATTCATAATGGCATTGTAACAAGTGGAACTCATTACAACAATTAGCAATAATACCATCTAATTCAACAACTTTATCCAGGGCTTTGGCAGATCCTCGATTTAGAAGACGAAATGTGCTTTTCCTACCCACGTATTCCGTATAGTTCTGCAGACGTGAATAGAACTTAGTGGGCAAGGTCTTAGGTTTTGGGACAGAATAGAAAGAAAATTACACAAACATGGTTGATCAACTAACCTGTGTTGGAGCACCATTTTCTCTTAAGACCACATCATAACCATCTATCTCCTTTCCAAATCTTGTTTTCAAAAGATCTCCCGAATTACCAATAACAGCACAGCGCCCATACTGTCGAGGGAAGTATGGTGGTGTTTCGGGGAGCACTAGTGAAAGTTTCTCCATGCACAAGGTCCTGTTCTCGCAGCGGTTGCTGCAACAGAGAAGAATCCTATTTGTGAGACTTTATAACAACTTCAATTTCTATCTTAAGAACTCCTGAATTTATAACTATAAGTAGTTATAAAAGGATAACCATGGAATGTGGTAATTATGTTATACAATGAGATCGAGAAGCCTATGTATGTTGTGTTTAGCAATCAAGACAGAGTGGAAAAGATGGCATAAGAAAAGGTTTTATCACTTCTATAAGAGCAAGCGAATGCTAGACTATAGGCTGAACCTTGTAATACTGTGTGACATTAGTCTACTTATTTCCAAATGTTGAAATAAAACCCACCTAATTCCAGTGATGGTTTGCTTCTCAACATCAAATCAAAAGAAGTCTTAGAATAGGCAAATTTACATATTGTCCTAGTTCACATGATATACCACATGCCTTCTTCAGGATGAAGAGCTCAATGCCAACATATACTCTGCCTTTTAGGATAAAGAAAGCTTCAGATCATTTGAGGTTTTGAAATTCGCATAACCTCTGTGGCAGTTTATAATCAACTATATAGAGTATACTAATACTATGCTCAGTATACTTCATTTCTAATAAATGAACGAATTAAAATGCAATTGAATTTGGCTTTCTTCCTTATATGCTACCACTATTCAATAATGATATAATTGTTCAGTAAAATCCAGATGCACGTTCACTTACAGCTGTATTCCTTTATTGATCCTACGCCAAGCATACTCCTCCCACCCATTTGGTAAAGAATCAATGAATTCCTTGGTGAGTATAGTGGTGCTGTTCCGCACCTGAGCAGTCATTACACACAGCAATAGAAATTAAGGCATACATCATAAATACCTTCTACAACACTTTAAGGAAAGAAAGAAAAAAAACTCAGAAGAAAGCTGACATCAACGTCAATAAGCTGGTAAGGGTAATTTAACAGTCTTGTGGTACACTATTAAATATATATTTAGACACTCCAATAATAGCAGTATCTATCAAAATAGAATATCATAAACATATATTTAAACCACAAAGGAGAGTATAAATCTATGGGTATTCACAATCACAAGTAACAAAGACACAGTTGCTTACCTGTTCCCATGTGGCCACAGCTTCACATAGATTAAAATCAAAAGATAGAGCTTCAAGTTCACCAGTTTTGGGATCTTTCTGTCAATACAGAAACCTCCATCAGTCAAGAATCGAAACAACTTTTTAACTACTTTTACACCACATGTGACTAAGTGTGTGTGTGTCTATATATATATATATATATATATATATATATATATATCACTAATCATAACTTTTGAATATGAGGAAACTAATTCCTCATGATTAACATATTTTTTCGGACCATATATGAAATATTTCATTTTACTTAATAGTATAAGGCCGATGAATGATTAGGAATGTTTACCCATTTGGGGATGGTGTCACTGGGAAAACTTATGGTGGTTTGACAGTAATCACTGCCACTAGCTGCTTTCAGACCAAGTCCATTTGCACTCTGCACAAAACACCAAATAGTTCAAATAATTCATACTGAGTACAAGATTGGAAAATTGGGAGTATAAATAAGAAAACAAATCAGAACCAAAATACTACAATATAAACTCAAAATAAATACTTATACCAAACTGCAATCAAATTTCACAAACAGACACTAAAGAGAAACCTTACCACACATTTCTGGAAAGAATTGTGAAGCGAAAGCAACGATTCGGCTTCTTCATCAGTGAGGTGATAACTGGGATCTGCAATCAATGATAACATTAAACGTAATTCAAAAAAACAATGTGATAGAATTTGGATAAGATAATATACATTGTATAAATACAGACATACATACAGAAGGATCGGAGAGTCCGGTGATGTAAATGCAAATGGCAGCAAATCCAGATGCTAAAGCAAGCAACAAACCCAATCGAAGAAGCCTCATTGAACTTAGTTGCCAATTGAAGCTACTTGCGATGTGTGAATTAGGGTTTATCGAAATTTCGAGATTGAATCTGGTGTAGAAAGCACTTGTTAGTTCTATGATGCAAAATCAATCTACGCTGAATTTTTTATGTCTCGTTGATCAAATATTGAAATTTGAGTTTGCAAAAAATACTTTCATCAACATTTATAATTCTTGTGAAATTTTACGTCAATATTTTTTATTCCTAAAAATGTTAAAAAAGAGTAAAAGGTCAAGGTGAGGAAAGTTTTTTTTAAGCCGGTAGATCAAGTAAGGAACACCTCTTTATCATGGTATGTCAGTATCAAATCTAAGCATTCACTTTCTAACCCATCTTCCTCCTTTGCCCCCACCACCTCACCGGATCTTCCGCCACCTCTTTCATGACCGTGACTAGTTAGATCCTTTTGAGTACATACTACCCATAAGTTGTCGCATTGAAGAAGATTTTGAAAACAAAATAGTGAAAATAATCAAAAAGACCTACTGTTGAACATAATGAATATCATGTGCAGCCCCAACCCATGTCATGCCTATGTATGTGGTCCCTTTCTTTACCAAATAGTTAGCTTTTGTACCCGTTGCAGCATAAAGCAATGCGGTCTCAACCCTTTTTCACCTTTGGAAGTTCTTGCAAGCATTTGAATGCCATTCAGTGGTATACACCTCAACTCCACTGATTGGAATTGAGTTCGGTGCTATCTGTTCGATGCTTTGATCTAGCATCGTGAAGCCATCGTGAATCGTTCAGGAGCTACATATTATCTGTTGCTGGAAGATTCATCGTCGGAGGGAGGTGAGAGAGAGGAAGAGGTGATGGAGGAAACAGAGGTTTTAAGTGGCGACGACTATGGAAGAGGCGGCAGAAGATCCGGTGAGGTAGAGGGAGCAAGGAGGAAGATGAGTTAAAAGGTAAGTTGTTAGATTGGATGATGACAGACCATGATAAAGATTTGTTCCTTACTTGATCTAAGGGTTTAAAAAAAACTTTCCTATGGTGGGAAAAAACTCTCCGTTCCTATACTAAACCCCACCAAAAGTCAAATGTGTTGTAGGGATTAAAACGAATTTTAGATATTTGTAAGAAATATTTACTTATCATAAAAATGATAGTAGAATGGATTTTTTTTTTCAAATAAAAACAGTTTTGACCCTTAAAAAAACAATTTTGAAGTAATTAATAATCGCGTGTTATCTTTTGGCCCTTATAAATTTAAGTTGCCTTCAAGAATCATCAAATTTAAAGGATATACAAATTCATAAAAGTACATTCATTCTTTTCGCCTCACTCCAACGATCATCGAAAGAATTCATAAAGAGTTGTGTCGGTGGGTGGGTGGTGTGTCGTTTCGTGCCAGATTTAGTAGATTATTTGAGTTGTTGGTGTTTAAGGAGGAGCAGGTGGGGGAACTTAAATTATTATTTCACAATGTGATTTTGCAGGTTGATAAGGATAACCGGTGGCTATGAAATTTAGAAACATCTCATGTTTTTACAGTCTGTAGTGTTTATAATTTTTTGACTATCCAACCGCACACTCTTCCTTCAGTAGTTGTATCATCCCTTTGGAATAAAGATGTTCCTCTAAAGGTAGTGTTGTTTGTTTGGTGTTTGTTTCGAGATAGGCTGCCTACAAAGGATAATCTTATTCGTCGCTGTGTTATCGATCATGAATCTCGTTTGTGTGTTGGTGGATGCGGGTATGAGGAAACTTCTTCTCGCTTATTTTTACATTGTAATATTTTTGGGTCAATTTGGCATTTTATTTACCGGTGGATGCGCATTTCGCTGGTTAATCTGATGGTTGTACCAGACCATTTTAATCAGTTTACTTCAGGTGGTGTTGGCGCTAAGGCGAGACAATCGATCTTACAAATTCTTTGGTTTGCAACTATGTGGAAAATCTGGAAAGAAAGAAATAATAGATTATTCAAAGGCAAAGAATGCACAATTATGCACGTGGTTGATAGGATTAAGTCACTCGCATTCATGTGGTTGAAGACGAAGTTTGCTTCTCTTTCTTTCAATTTACATGATTGGTGGCAGAGTTCGTTCACCATTCTGGGCATAGGCTAATAATTACTTTCTTTCTTGTTTTAATTGCTTAGTTGCTCTCTTTGTAAATATTGGTTTGACACTTTGTTTTTCTTTGGTACATCTTGTATTAAGGATGACATTTTGTTGTGGTAATATATTTCATTTTAGCCTCTTAAAAAAATAATCTATTAAAGAGAAATAAGCAACACAAAGTAGCGTATGTAATTTCTTAGTAAATTGATGATATCAAAAATAAAGAAAATAATCCTCAAGTATCCTTAGGTATATGATAGAAGTGAAATTGAAATTTAAAGAAGGGTGAAGGGGAAGAAGAATAAGAAGCATCAGAGAAGGAGAGAGGGAATTAAAATTTCAATCACGTTTAGCTTGGGTTTTTTTGTATTATTATGAAATCAATTGTATTCATGATATTGCAATGACAATACAAAAATTCTTTTGTTGTGCGATCCCATTTTATTATTTGCTGTACAATCCAGATGCATTACTTTCCCATAGTTATTTAACTGGTTTCAATTTTTTTTTTTGAAGAAACTGATTTCAATTGCTATAGAAAAAATATTGCAGCTTGTTTTAAAAAACGTAAAAGAATAAATTGAATTCCCAAAAACTATACCAAAGTATGTATGTAGCGGTGCACAAGACTATCTATACTACTTTGAATTGCTAGTTTGCTACAGTTAAATCAAGCATTACTATAGTTAAATCAAGCATGTGCCAAAATTGGGTCCGAGATAATTGATTTTGGTTAAAAGTGAGTTGAACTTAAATTAATTTATGTTTAAATACATTCATCTAAAAGGGATTCTCATCAACTCATGTTATTTGAATAGTTAAGATCAAAATTGCTTTTAGTATTTTAATCACCAAAATGGGCTTAAATATTGATGTGTGTATTCTTTTTTTTAAGTTATTTTTAATTTATTTTATGTATAATAATTACAATTATTCAAAGAGAACAAAAAATAAAGCACATGGATGAGATGGTAAGAAATATCTTCCAACTTAACTAGAGGTCGTGTATTTGAATTCAGTCATGGAAATGCAACAATTTTAAAGGAGAATTTTGCAACTCATTGCATTCCTACCCGTCAACTTGAAGGATTAGTCTTTGTAATTGTATGCAGAAGATACCTGATCTACACAAAAAAAAAAAACACCTGGATTCCGTTAAAAACATATAGAACATAGAACCGATACCGTTATTAATAAAAATATGTTGTTTATTGTACAAAAGAAAAAAATTATTGTTTACTTTCCTTCAAGCAGCTCACCCTGTGTTAAATCTCGGGCACCTTCTTTTCTCACCATATAAGATTTCTCACGCGTCCTATGTAGTTCAGATTATAGAATCTGAACGACATAAATACCCTATAAACCCTCCAAAATACGTTAAACATTTCATATTATAGAATCTGAAAATATGGTGCGCAACAGAGTCGAGTAGGGCCTTTTTTTATGTAGGAGTCTAAATCATCCTGAAAAATATCAATACATGACAAAGAATTATAATATTGTGTTTGACTTCTCATTATCAACCTCCACTATTACCTTGTAGTCCAAACGCCATCCAGAATTCAAAATCCGAATGGGGTAAAACTGACATAAAAAGATTTGAGGGAGCTTTTAAGAGTGTAAGGGTGGCGAGAATAAAAGTTGTTTCTTTTCCCACTCTATGAGTTCTCAAGTGCCCTATGTTTTTCGGATTTCTGAATTCGAACCACATAAAAACCCCATAAAACCTTCAAAAACAAGTTGAAATATTTTAGATTTTAGAATTTAAATAAGGCGCACGAGAAACTCATAGGATGGAAAAAGTAATAGCTGAGGATAAATAGCCTAAAGAAGTTGAACATGGCCCATTGATAGACCAACCAAGAAAGCTCTTAATTGTTTGGTACCAACACCTTCAAAATATCTATCCACACTCCCAATAATACAGTTAACATTTATTTTAAAATGAATTCCGTAAACTTCACGTTTATAATATACATTTTTTTAAATAGTAGACTATACGGTAATACATCATAAAATTTATATTTTTTTTAAGAAAACTGTGTATCACGAACTAAATCTCAAAAAGGAAAAAGTAAGATGTGAGAGAAAGAAAATATATGAATAAAATAGGAAATGACATTTTAGTTTGATAGTGAAAAATGTGCGAGTGTAGTTTTAGAATGGGGAGATAAATTATAGTTCTTCGTTTTGTTGTGTAGCAATTTATGAGTTAGAAGTGTGACATTGTTTAGAAGTTTATAAGAAGTTAATTTTGACGCCTCTTGATATAACATATTATTTTTGATTATTGTCACATTTCACTTTAAGATAGATTAAACTTTACTTGTTTTTTAAAAGTTAATAAGACATTAATTATTTTTTTTGAAGGGAGTTAATAAGACATTAATCTTCCTATACTTGTTTTTTTTTTCCTCTCATTTTCTTGACTAATCATATAGTTTGATATGTCAACAAGATTCATTAAAATTTACCCGTTTTTTAAAAGTTCATAAGACATTAATTTTGATGACTCTCATTGACATATCAAATGATTTATAGTTATTTTCACATTTCTTCACCACAAAATCTCTAGTCTTTTGGATGTACACGAGGCTTGGATGGTTGCGTGTCATGAAGGGGGTTTGCAATTGACAGAGAGTTTGCAATTTTCTCTTATATAAAATATTACAGTTTGAGTGATAAATACTTTTGTTGAGAAGTTGTGGATGTAGTTATAAAGTGTCGAACCTCAATTTTGTGAGTTTTTTTTGTTGTTGTATGGTTATGGTTCTACTTTGCGGAGATTCTACTATGTGGTTTCCAAAAACAAGTGTTATAAGAGTTGTGGTTTGAAATTATTATATTATTTTATTTTAATTCTAATATTAAAAATAAAAGAGTTGTTTCTTTCTTGACCAACAATAAACAATACAAATATTTGTTTAAAAATCCTTTAAAAAAAATGTTTGTTTAATTATGGGCCGGATTTATTGTCTTAACCTACGTTGTTATTTCATTTTGAAGCAAGTATCTTAAATAATTTTTTTTAAACAAAACAAAAGGAGATTATATTAATTATGCAAATCTGAATACAATTGGGCTTAGAAATATTTTAATAACTTATATTTCTTAAATTTTGAGTTTTTTTTTCAAGTTTTAATTAATTTGTTTGAATCATTAAAAAAATTAGAAAAATACATTATTTGTAATTTAATTAATTTAATATTTCAAAAATTAGATAACTATTGTTTGAATTTAATGATATACAATTAATTGCTCAATTTAATAATTTTGTGAGGTTCTTGTCGAAGAGATTAAGTGTTTCTTAAGTATTATTATTTATGAAACGGATGATGTGTACACATGAAACACGATTAAGCGTCAAATCAAAAAGTTCATTGTGATGCTCTAAATGATTTTTTTTTCTTCCTATATATAGCATTGGAAAGTAATTAATATATAGTTGGCACAATTAAGGAGAGTCCGAGAGAACAAGTAATTGAAGTAAGGAAGAGATGCTAGTATATAAAGTAAGTGGAACATAAATTAAGTATAAGGAGCATTGTTGGGACAGCCCATGCCCTAGAACTATAAGGTGTTACAAATCAATGTCAAGTTCTATATTATCTTCTCTTGTTCCTCTAGACAAAATGGACAGGGCAATTCAATGGCTTAAGGATTGTGTGTGGGACCACCGCATATATACACCATTGGGGATTGGCTCCTAGTGTCACCTGTGCCATGACCATCCCCAACCATGTTGCCTCCAAAGATGGGCCCTCCCTTCCTTACTTACTACTAATAAGACCTTTTGCATGGAAACATTAGAACTCTTCCAACAAAGAGGAATGTAGGAATATCATAATCTTCTGTACTTATCCTCCAAGCAACAAAGATATTAAGGAGACACCTCACTTAAATTAGGTAGGAATTCTTGCTTATCCTCCCAGCAACAAAGATATTAAGGAGACACTTCACTTAAAACTGTATTGGTTGTCTGCTAATTATTGGGTAAATTTTGTCAAAGGCACTAGAGAATTAGCTCTTGTCATGTTAAAGTCAAAAGTAAATTACATTTTTTATGTCATCCTTGTCATGTTGTTTGGCATCGTATATTTGAACTGGTGGTAAGTTTGAAAGAACATCGGCAAACTATTGTTATTTTCACAAAATTAAAGCTACATTTAGTGTTTCAACTAACATCACCGACAATCCAAACATGCATGTATGCACATGATTTATTTAGTTACACTCTAACCATACCCCCTATTAACTAGTGTGTTTTTGAAAATCATGTAGAAAAACACGATGAATTAGAAGCCACACATTTGAAGCTTCTAATCATCATGGTGGGAGACCTCCAAATTCACAATGCTGGTCGTTTCCCACTCAACCAAACACAATTCACCTCTCTTTGAGTAAAAATGAATAAATAGTACTAGCAACACTCACAATATTATTCTCTTTACAACGTTCATTTTCTTGTTGGATAAAAAAATATGTGGGCATCACACTTTAGGTGGAACCTATTTACAAAATGGTGGAACATGCATATATTTTATCTATAATAAAAGAATGAATGTTAAAAAAATAAAATAAAGTGAATATTAACACCCATCAAAGTGAATTATAATCACTCAATTGTATACATTCTCTCACTTAATTCTTTTTTAGCAAAATCATAGAATCTCTTAATTACTATCTCTCTATTTCTTTTCCTTTCCTTCTCATCGCATCATCCATCACATTTTGATTATAAGTGGTCTGTAAAGCCTAGCTCAGCTATTAGAATAACAACCAATATAAAAGTATAAAAGAAACGAAAATTGCAAGACAGTGAGACACGATCTTTGTACATGCAGTTCAGTCATTGATGTCTACCTCTACGACAATAGAGTAACTATATTTCCGTTTTATTTCTGTGATGAATTAAAGTTTACAATGTTACACCCAAGTGTCAACATATATATGAGTCATACTCAACATCAACACAATGGTCTTTATCCATATAGGAAATTTGATCTTAACATCATTTCATATAGCTTTTGTTAAAACTAGGGTTTTGAAAATCCAAAATGAAACATTAAAATATACACCCAATTGTCTGACAAATCCTAAGATAAATAAAAGAAGATACAGTTTTTAGTTTACATTGTGTGTCATTATCACACCTTTACTAATTACTTTCAACTTGTGCATAATGATCATGGTCTTAATTGGATGCAAAGTGTACCCGACAAATTGTCTTTGCCGACTATTAGATCCTTTTAATATTACCCAAGAAATGTACATGTCTATATGATGTTACATGCAGATACGAAGTATGCTATAATTAAGTGGCATTTACGCCAAATGAGCACCTCACAATTGAGATTTGTTTATTGGTGGTAATTTTTTGGATTATATCTTCTTTCATACTACTGATTACGCTATCAAGCTTTTTGACAAGCCCGTGAAAATACTTCATTTTCACACTCTATTCAATTTGAAACTTCTTAATCGATATATCATGTTTACAAGGACTTGGGTTGATAGCAAAGATACCGGCGTATCCATGCATCAATGTGAATGTCGGCTAGCAACATGACAAATAAACTAATTTAACTTCCGTTAAAATAAAAAAGAAACTAATTTAACTTTTTTTTAGGGGAACAAAATCAAACTAGTTTAACTTTTTGAATTTGTTTTGAAGTGAGAAAAATAGGAAACTAAAATAAAATTTTCGCTTAGTTGTATCATGAATGTTTGTTTAACAAAATTGATAAAGTTCAAGTTGTCAAGTGCTCGCCAGTTTAGCTTAATTGGTATGGACAACTGACTGTAATATGCAGAGATTGTGGTTTGAATTTCGGACATCCTATTTATTCATCTTTAAGAGGTGAATTTCTAACCACTAAGCTACTTGACAAAAAAGAGTTCAAGTGGTTAACGAGCTTAAAATGATAAAAATGACAAATTGCTCAAGAGAACCCGAGTTTTATTTTTAAGCAGAACAATTCTTGATCAAACTTTAATCGTACATTTCGACCGAACTACAAATTACTAAGGTTCATCTCCCTCGGAAAGGAGGGGTTAAACAAAAAAAAGTTTGTTTAAACACATATATAAATTAGGTAAATCTTATATACCTTGACGTTTGGTTGGATACCGATACCTAGAAAGCAAAATTCATTCAAAATTTAAATATATTTTAAATAAATTAGTATAAAAGAATGACATACGTTGAATGATGAGTGCATGTCCAACCAAACTTCAGGATAACAGAATGATAATCTATACACGAAGAATAAAAAGAAAAGTGAATATATAAATGAAAGAAATAATGTAATAATTTTAAACAATTAACCTTATTAAAGATTATGTCTTTTACCATTATCATTATCATCATAAAGATAAATATAAGTGGAGGCTAATGAGTGATATACATGGTATTAATTGATTAATGTTATGGTTGAAAAAATAATTAATATTTTATCAAAAACTGGAGAGAGAAAAATGCACTCTTTTTGGGATAATTAATATTTATGTCTTTTTTTTACAATATTTATGTCTTTTTTTTGTCAAGTAATCTAGTGGTTAGAATTTACATTTTCTAAGGTGAATAAGTAAGGTGTCTGAGATTCGAACTCCGACCCCTGCATATAACAATGCATGTCCCTATCAACTGAGCTATGCTCATGAAGACTATTTATGGTTGTTTTTATCAATCCAAAAACTGAAAACAAAAAAAGATATACTACATTAATTGTGACAGAAAATGAAGAGCAAATATGGGAAAGAAAAATTATAAAAGAAATACAGGGAAAAGGGAGTAAATGAGTAAAAGGAGTAAACGTTGTTATAATTGTAAATTGTTTGATGTTTTGTAAAGTTATTCAGTTTTCAATGAATCACAAGAAATTTTTGTTGAGAAATTATATATTCTTAGAATTAAAATCCGTAAACTTAGTTTCTCAATGTTTCCCTTACATACAAGTTACTAGTTAGTAACACTAAAAAGAACCTACACACATTTTTGGACAAAATGGTACATGTAACATGACTATGACGTGGCTGAATTAAGCTCTTTTCCATTTTAAATTATATACATTTGTTTCATTATCAACATTTTGATGTATAAATATTCAATTAATACCTTCAATTCTAAAAATGTGGCATGATCACCTCAAAAGAATGTCACATATATCTATTCAACATTCGGATCATAAAATGAGTTATGTTTGTTTGTATATACATAAAAATGAAAGGAAAAAAACTAGAAATTGTGAAAATGGTGAAAGAAAAAGTAAAAACCAAAAAAGTTGTTGCACCTTGACTAAATTATCCTTCAATTTTAGTACTAGCTAAAAGAGCTATAGCCTTAGCCCAACTCCTTGTCATAGATGGTTGTGTCTTTTATGACATAAATTTCATATTTCCCATTATCGCATAAAAGCACATACTAAGACACACGAATTCGGGAAACTACAAAAGCAATTGCTAGGACTGTTAGCAAACAATACAAGGATGGCCCTGAGCCCCATTTTGCACTCCATATTATTTCTTTCGATTTTAATTTGGGACAAGACACACCATATGAAATATGGGAAGAGAAGACCCACGGAATATGTACGTCGCAAACTAGAAATTTAGTTTGAAGGACCCCCACCCCCCATTTGTACCAAAATAAAAAATAAAAAATTTAAAATTATTTAGTTTTTTATTTATTATATACTGTTAACGATTATTAACATAATGTTAGTTAGGAGTAGGGAACAAATTGCCAATCTCTTTATCGCTCACACTCCAACGACCAAACCAACTTTAGATTCTCATGATTATCAAATATTATACACTTATATATAAAGTTAGTCTTGTATTGAACGATTTGTGATTCAATTGATAGTCCTTCTTTTCTTATGGATTGATAGTAAGTTTGAGAGATTCACATAAATCTAAAAAAAATTGAAATATCGATAAACATTTAATTAGGAAAAAAGTAAATTTGTTTTTAATTTTGTTTGCGAGTTATCGTTTTTAAATTTTGTCATAATATTATTATTTTTTCTATTACAATAATTTGAATGAAATCAAAGCTAAGTGCTACCGTCAATTAAAACATGAAAAACAAATCCTAAATAGTTTCACACTTGAGGGGTATAGTAGACTTAGACATGTGTCAAGCTATGAATATTAATGAGTTACATAAAAGTCCGATAGAATTTGGAACGATGCTGACTGGTAATAGCTTGTACGCACACACTATTAATAGATGATCTACAGACATTGTTTGTGACGTTTGTCTGATTAGAAGACATTTCCTGTGTTTGTTTAGCAGCAAAATTGTTTTTTTGTTTCTGTCAACATCACATATTCATATATAACAGATTCCTTTTTTGAGCACTTCTCTATTCTTTGCAACAAAACATAATTATTAATGAATTTGGAAGTGTTTTCACAAACAAAATATAATTGGTAAAGAAGGGATTAAGATTTACTCAAAAAAAATCAAAATTAAAGGAACCCGTGACTATGACTAGGGGTGGACATGCATGGTTTGGTTCGGGATGAAAACTGAACCGACTTAAACTGAACTGTTTGCAAGATTTAAAATAACTGAACTGAACCGAACTGTTTGCATTTCGAATTGAATTGTATCAAACCGAACTGTTTCAAATTGAACTGAACTGTTTCGAACTGAACCGAACTGTTATTATTGGTACAGTTGAAAAATAAAATAAAAAAACAAACGAAATCGAATTTTATTTATCGAACTGAACTGAACCGAACTGTTTCGAATGAAACTGAACTGTTTTGAACCGAACTGAACTGTTTCAGTTCAGTTTCAGAACTGTTAGTAATAATTTAATTTTTTTTGGTTTAGTTCAGTTCAACAGTTCAGTTCGGTTTTTTCAGTTTTTTTGCCCACCCTTAACTATGACCCACATGTACGTAGCATTAATAAACCGTGATTCGGCCCATGGTCATTAGTTCTTTCGATAGGTAGTTGAGTTAGTGGAGGAGTGTAGAATTTTGTTGGCTAATGTTTCTTTGCATGTTTCTATGAATAGTATTTTGACTCAAAATAATGTTGTGGGAGAGTTTACATCGTCAAAGAGGCTTACAACGTGCAAAGAATTGATAAAGTCATTGATGTCTCCCCTTTTATGACATAGTATAGTCTAGAACAAGGTGGTTTTCTTTTAAGTTTATGGGTTTACGAGCAAGTTGTTGAACAATAGATTACCTATGAAGGATAACTTGGTAAGTCGTAGAATTTTACAACAAGAATCTCAACTTTATGTTAGAAGTTGTGTAGTTGAAAAAACTATACACCATTTGTTCTTTGAGTGTCTATCTATCTTTTGGACATGTGTAATTTGATATTTAGGGTTGGTTGTGTATTTATTATGCATTAATGAAACACGTTTCATACCATGCTCATTAGTTCTCTAGTCCGAGTATGGTAAAAAAAAGTTCTCTAGTCCGAGTATGGTAGGGTGTTGCGAGAGATAGTTATGTTTGTATCGTTGGCAAATATTTGATCCATTTGAAGATTAAGGAATAATGTCATTTCCTTTTCTAGATTTTCATTTGAAGATGTTTTCTAAAAAATTTCCTCTCAAATTTTTTTTTTCTAATTTTTTAAAAAAGTTGCAACAAACCGGTCTCTTTGGTTTAGAAGTGTCTCAAAATTATGATATTACTTTCCTGGTACGTAGCTTTTCAAAAGTTTGACACTGCTTATCTATAGGAATAGAAGCCAAGTGGAAAATATGCACCGACCGGCCCATAGAATAGTTCCTGGTGTCCTAATCCAGCATTGATTGAACATGATTTGAAAATCATAAGATGAGACTCATCAATGTAACAACCATGTGGTTTTTCTAGCCTTAATTAACCCAGCTTTAGGCATCGTGTGGTACAAACTTTTACAAACATTTAAATCTTTGACGAAATACAACAAAGACCCAAAGAAGTTATGCTGGTTCTGCAGCTGAAAAAATTAGTGCAAGAAGACAAAAAAGTTACTGAAAATTTGAGAAATAGAGTAAAATCTAAAAGAGATGAGGAGAACGGAGTGAAATGGGGAATATGGTCAAGTCGTTATGGATCACAGAGATTTAATCATCTGTGCAAAAATCAGACATGCATAACTCATTTAGACTTTGTTTGGCAATGCCAATTTCGTAGCTGATAGTTTATAAGTTCATGTAACCAAAATATTGTTTTTTTTATTAATTTATACCACCAACGATATATATGTATGTGTGTCTCTCGCGCGCCAATGATTTACACTGATAACGATAGTTTCCAACATTATATCAATTCCTTCAATAAAACATTATATTAATAAATTTCATCATTAAATTAAGTGAAGTAATTTTTTTATCAAATGGTGGAAAAACACTTGTGCATGGTGACACATCTACACCGACGGATGCATGTATATGCTTATGCCTGCACAGAGTATTTAAATTTTTTAAGTAATATAATACGGTAATAGTTGACATTTTGATCAAATAAACCACACTTATAAAACAATGTCTCTCTCTCATGACCCTATGGTATATGACCAGTGACGAACCTGAACAAGGCATGGTGTGGCAAGTACCACATCAGTTTAGGTCCAATTTTTTTTTTTTATATTTTATTTTGATCGATTTACTGTATATTTTTACTTATATATTAATACATATATTTTTTTTTATGTTTATACATCCGTCTATATTTTTATTCATATATTAATATGTAGACATATTTTTTTTAATTTACACACGTGTCTATATTTTTACTCATATAAGAGAACCTATTTTTTTTTTAATTTATACATGTGTTTATATTTTAACTTGTATATTAATATGGGGACCGATTTTTACTCATAGTTAATACGGAAATAATTTTTTGTACAATTTGTACATATGTCTATATTTTTATTCATATATCAATACAAAGATTTTTTTTTTATAATTTATTTGCAATTGCGACTTGCTTCCAAAATAAGAGCGCAACACGCTCACCCGACCGTATGCACGGGTATCCTGCTAGAGCATTTGACATCTCTTGTAACCTATATAGAAAGAGATGTTCTTAGGACAATTAATAATGATATAATTTTAGTTCATTTTCAACAAATGAAAAATATATTATTTTCTTTATAATTTTGGTTGCTACAACTTTTGTTTTTGAAGAATTGCTACAACTACTTTTAATATAACTTCTTATTAAATTTAATATTATTAAATAATTTGACAAAAAAATTTGCTCCACTACTATTGAAAGTCCAGATCCACCCTTGTATATGACACTAAACACAACAACACAGTCTTTTTTGAACAAGCACAACAACACAATCTTGTTTCCAAAATTATATTTAATGCTTAGAATTAATATATATGGTGCCCTCATTTTTCAAAATTCCTGGATGTGTCGGTGCTCATTTGTTTTACTTATGCAGGTTAAACAAATCACTCAGAAATAACTATGCTCTTAGGGCCTGTTTGATGGCTAGAATACAGAGACAAAATATTATAAATTTATCATATCTTGCTTAAATCTTTAGTTTGATGCATCAAAAAGATATGATAAAATAAACTATTTTCTAATCATATCATCACTTGCCTTTGTAATTTCTATTCTAAGTATGGGTAGGGTTAGAAACTATCTTCATATGATTAAAAATTCATTTGTTATTTATTAGCATGATATCCTGCTGTTTTTTTTATTTTATCATTTTTAAAATATTTAATTATTTAAGAGAGTAATCTTGTTATTTAATTATGATAAAGTAATGAAATCATATTGTTATTACATGCGCATCAAACATATGATAATATTAATATTTATTTGTTTATGTTATATCTTGTCACTATCCAACTCCATATCATATCTCTATCTTATCCTGACCGTCAAACAATCTCTTATTGTTGTGCATGTCTTATATTTGTTAGAGTAGTGATCATTAATAAAAATGTTTTATAATAATGCATTAATAAAGATATTTCTGTTTATACATATCTCTATTTATCATTTCTTAACACATGTGAGACTAATCTTACTTATCAATAGTTAGGTGTTTAGGAATAAAGTGTCCCTAAAGGCCTATATATTAAAACTTAGAAATAAACATGATTGATTAATGATTTTTTTTTTAATGAAAGCAAAAATGCACACAGATTTTCCTTTGTAAACGATTAAAGAAATAACACCCATGAGTTGTAGGCATGGTCAAAATAATAATAAAAAGTTGCCAGCAAAACATATTTAATAATAATAAAGATAGTGTTAACTTGTGGCCTTAGGGCACATGCTAAAGAAGCCAAAAAAAGAAATAGTCTCTAAAATTTTGTGCATTTAATTCATTAAAAAGTTAAATATTAAATGTAATGCACACATTCCAATAAATTATTTCTTTATTTTATTCATTAACTTGTGCCTTAAGGGCACAAGTTAACATTTCTCTAATAATAATAATAGTAATAAGTTGTGTCCTTAGGACATATGTTAAGCAACCAACAATAGAAACTTGTTCTTAAATTTTGTGTATTCAATTAATTAAAAGTAACAAAATTAAATTCAAATGCATTAATTACAGCAAAATATTTCTACTTTTGACTCATTAACTTAACATTTCCCTAATAATAACAATAAAAATAAAAAATTGAATTTGGGAGAAAAGTTGATCACATTTTTATGACACCGATTGCATGATTTGAGTTTGTTTAGATTGATTTATTTGAACATATTCACTTACATAAATATTTGACACTATATAACAGAGATAAAATTATGAAAGCACTTTATGTCATGTTCATATGGTATTTTTAACTTCTTTTTCTTTCAACGTCAACTTATTTTTGTAAACTTGTTAATAAGTTAGGAAAACAACTTATATTTATATGAAAATAAATTTGTCGTTATTTTATTTTCATGTTATAGAAATAGATTTTGCACTAATACGTATATTATATAATAAACGTTTATACGATAAGTGTTTAATTAAGGTGACTATTGAAATGGGGACAATAGCTAACTCCTAAGCCTAGGATCTGTCTATGATCTGAAAGTGAAAGCCAAAATTGCTCCAAATAAACGGTAAAAAAACTAACACTAATAAATAAAAGAAAAGAAAAGTCCATAATAATTCCAAAAGTCTGAAGATTCTGCAAATATACATGAAGTTAACTAAACCAAAAAAATTGCATGGCATGTCTAGTCAAAATACTGTTCAGTTGCATCAGCCATTAATCATTTCTCAATAACCGTGAGAAAATTAACTGTCTCAACAGAATAACTGTCACCACCACCACAACACAAGAATCAATCTTGTTACTAATAATTTACATATGATATAACATAAATTTAAATGTCCTCCTGATATGATATGATATCTCTAGGATTCATTCATTCATATTCAGAGTGTCTTGAAATTTGTGCAACAGAATAAGACTTTAGAGTCAAATATTATTATTAGAACAAAGGATCTAGAAAAAGATATGGTCTTATTTTGTCGGCATTTTCTGTCCTTTTGGCTTCCTCATCCATTAATTTTGCTACACTTTATTCATCATGTTCATATGTCACTTTAATTTGGTGGACTAGGAACCATGCCATAGAACAGAATCCCTTCATTCAAACCATCATTTTTTCATTGATTTATTCGTGCATAACACCCTTCTTTTCACTCATTCTGCTACTTGTTTCGAATTTCCTTCTATCTATACTAGAAAAGATTAAACCTTACAAAAGATTAAAATACAAAGGGTTAGTACATTGTAAGAAATAATTGAAAATATTTTAATAATAACTATTTCTTTACAAGGTGTGATTTGAAAGCTTACAACATGTTTGTAGACTTGTAGGGCAGATATGTGAAATTGATATTAATTTAAGGAACATGTGTTGTTGCCGAATCCATATGGATTAAGAAGCTTTTGTCGTTGGTCTTCTACGTCCCAAAATGGTCCATCAGTGTGCTGAAAATCATATATGCTTTTCATCATAATAAGGAAATGATGAAAGTACTTTCTGTTTTCTTTTTTCTTTAGGTAAATTAATTATTAAGTAAATATCCAATTTAGTCATTTAAACCGTAAGATTGTATCAATTGGATATTTACTTAATAATTATTACAAAATGTTAATCAGGTTTGTACCAACTCAACAACGTTATAGTCCCTCTAAAATTGCAGAATGTTAATCAGGTTTGTCCTTGTGCCGGTATTAGAGTGACTGTAACACTGATGAGTTGGAACTGTTAATGGTGCGTATTTAACTACTGTAAGTGAATAATGTCTTAGATCTATTTGATAACAAATTCAGACATAAAGATGAATCTTGATATTAAGGTGTTATAGACTTGATTAACATTTTGCAATTTCAAGGATCAATTCAAAATATCGATAATGTAGAGACTCTGTTGATAAGGTGCAAGAGATCAATTTTGATATTCTCATTAACTATTGTTTGGTCACTTGTATTCATATATTTAATATTTAATTGTTGAAGTTATTAAAGGGAAGTACCGTATTGGACTTGTACTTAGAAAAATAATGACAAAAATTATCAAACTTACTAAGTATGTTAATTACATAATTGTACCCCCTGACATCTCATGAGCCAATTATAATCATATAGTATCAAAATCTTATGATCTAAGGTACCTCAAAGAAGGTATTTGATCTCTGCCCTTGAAGAAAAATTGAAGTTGGATAATCCAAAACATAGTCATTATTAGCAGGATGGAAGCTTGTGGTAATTGTGTCAGCAAAAGGTGTGGCATGGTTGGAGCTGCATAATGGTACATGTGGTATTGGTGTTGATGGTGATGTTATGCTATTTAACCTCTGAAAATTCAGTGACAGAGTTTCATTTCATCATTAATAAATTTGTTTGAGTCAGCTAATATATAAATTCAAGTACATGAAAATTAATTACTGAGTTATATTTCCTCACCTGATGATCTGGTCTAACCAAGAGTGTGTCTAGGTCCATTGCAAAGTCAAAGAAGATTGGATTCACTGAAGCAAGTTTCATTGACAAGAACTGCATCAGAAATATAGAAGTTGATCAAGTTAGGCTTGTTGGTTTATGACTCAATGATTCAAAAGTACAACTTTTATATTTTTGGCAGCATTACCTCTACTTGATTTTGTAAGGACTGTACATAATTGATTATTTCATCCAACACAAGGGCCTTTCCAGTTACCTATTTAATATGAAACCAAATCAAATGTGGCTGTGAAAAGAGCCTACGTAAACCAATGTAAAACTGTTACTTCAAATTGAAGGCGTGACCGATACTGAATAGGTGTTAGTGTCTGACACCGACACAACATTGATACATACAAATAACTTCTACTTTGAAAATTATTACAAGGGTTAATGTGTCAGTATCAATGGCATGTCCGATATCTATGTCACTGCTACAGAAATACATAACAATCGCAAGTTTTCAAAAACAACTTTTAAAGTACACAAAAAAGATTAAAGGAATGAAGACTCACCCTATCACAGCCAGGCACAAGTTGCTGCAATATCTTCATTCTTTCACTTATTTTCTCTCTTCTCACCTGAAATCCATTTTTTTTGCAACATTATTTATTAACAATGAGACATGAACTTTGAGGCAATTGAGGAATTCCCTTTCAGTTGTAAATTTTTATAACCTATGTAGCTCTGGCACTTTTGTCCGGCAACACACTGACACATGTTATTACATTCATTTTTTAAAATTATTACAATGATATATGTGTCGGTGTAATGTTTGGTGTTTGTGTCTATGTTAGGTCTTCATAGATAAAAACTGTATTGCATACCCTTTCAGCAAGACTGTGGCTATCTGTTGCCTGACCCCTTCTTGCTCTGACATGGATATAACCAGTTGGAACTTCTTCAATATTTTTCTTTTGATCTTTCTTCTCTTCTTTTTTCTTCTCCTCTCCTTTCATCCCCTCACCACTACTCTTCTTTTGTTTTTTGCTTCTACCTTCTTTTGAGATATCCTACAAATACCACAAAGTAACAAAATCAATAACATGAAACAATATAAAAACATATTCAAAAAGGGTAAAGAAAAACTGCTTCAAATTTACCTTAGACAAGGGGCTACTCAAAGAAGTCTTATTTCTGATTCTTCTTTTCTTCTCCATAGAAGTAACTTTCTGAGTAACTTGTTCACCCTTTTCAAGATTGTCCACTACCATGGATGATTCAGGACTCTGGTTGTTACTTATGCTATTCTTAGAGTTTTGATCAACACAGCTAGTTTCTTGATTACTGAGAGAGAGTTCTTGATGATTATGAAAAAGATGAGAAGGAAGAGAAGTGTTTATATTGGTGAAGTATGTAGAGTCAACAAGAAAGGGTTGTTGGTATTGGTATGAAAAAGCTGCCATATGAGTTATCAAGATATGAGAGGACTCTTGAAAATGATAGAAGGAAAGGCAAACACTGGTTTCTGTTTCTGGTGTTGGTGATGATGATACTCAAAAGCAGCAGGTATCAGTGTTGGACTCAGTAGCAAAAGTTGGTCTGTCACATAAACTCAGAGGACAGACCTATATATAAACATATTGTGGCATATAAAATTAAAATAGCTGAAATCTTTAACCATTTAACTCATTCCCATGCAGAGAGACCAGTACATGTATATTTGACCGGTCTAATCTCATCAACCTCTATGTTTTTTCTCTAACATAACTTAATTGTCAATAATAAATGAACCCTGTGGACTGTGGTCATGAATAAAAAAATGTTCAATTGATTTCGTTGAGCAAATATTACCACCAACATAATTGTCTTTGACATGTCTAACTCTCGAGAGTAAGGTGATTTTGTTTGATATTTTTTTTTTTAAATTGGATTTCACTACGCGTAATTGGAGAGGCTGATCTCTCGAGTTGGTAAGACCGTAATGAGTGGTAAAACTATCACTCAAGAGATTTAACACCAATACATTATTATGTTTGGATTTGAACGATCATGACTTCTTGTTAACCTAAAAGAGATCTATTACCATGGTACTATTTGGATGACATTTGGGTGCCAACGTCATATAATATTGGTCAATCACAATGTCATAAGTGTACAAAAAAACAAAAAAATATTTCGAAAAGGAGAAGAAAATCATTTGTAACATTGTGGTTGATCAATGTCACATGACATTGGCACTCCAATGTACCCAAATGATGCCCCTACTACTATGTCATACAAGTGCTTTTGGATAGAAACAAAAGATTCTATTACTAAAATTTTGATATGTCTCTAGGCAACAAACATCTTAACGATAGAACCCTCTATTTTTTTTTATTGCTAACTATAATATGCCTAAGGCCATATGGTAAAGAACTTAAAATAGAAATTTTGTATTAAAAAAAAATAATGTTTGTACTTTTAAGAATTTGAATACACAACTTTTGAGACAAAATTATTATTCGAAGATCTTTAAAATGTGTCCTAAGTATTTTCCATAAAAACAAAAGAATCACTACAAAAAAACACATTAATGATGTTTAATAAACCTAACTGGTTAGATTTTGGGATTGCAAACAACTATGAGATCATCTTCATTTCTTTAGGTTTCATTTACAAGAGAGACAAATCCAAATAAAAAGGTCAGTAAGATCCAATTTAAAATAGTAATTTTTTTTAAAGAAATGCAGTGTAATCTCCTATTTTGTGTTACTCTCTCTTCAAATAAAACCATCCACTTTATAAATAAGAGTAAATCACACTCCCCTTCCTTGAAAGATACTTAAATTACACTCCTCTTCCTTCTTATGTTAAAATATACACTCCCCTCCCTTGAAAAATAGTAAAATTTAAACTCCGCTCCCTATAAGATACTTGAATTACAACTCTCACCCTTAATAATTAAATATACACTACGCTTTAATCTATTTTAAGATGAATAAATATTTTTATAATATATACTAATTTTGAACCATCATTTAAGTAAAAAATTAATTTATTCATACTTTAAGTGTCAATGATAATTAAATTTAAATATTTTGCTATTAATTTTATGATTTAGAGTATAAAATTAACTTTTAAGCAACCACACTTTATTGTCTTTAGTAATTTTTCACATATTTTAATTTTATTGTGGGTTGTTTCATATTTTATGATAGAGTTTAAAGATATATGTTAATAAAATTGTGAATAAAAAAGTAGCGAAAAATATGTATTTAATTTTGATTATATTAAAATAGATCTGCAATACTATTTTTCTCGAAGTGTGTTCAATTTTTTTTGTTGTTGCTAGATTAGTAGAAATAAAACAAATTATTAAGGGAGTAAAGTGTAGGTTTTGAAATAAGCGGGGATGAGAATGTCATTCAAGCTTCTTTTAGGGGAGGGGAGTGAAATATTTTCTAATATGTTTTGATTAAGAGGGGAAGAGAGTGTATATTTTAACATAAAAGGGAAGAGAAGTGTAATTCAAGTATTTTTTAAAGAACGAGAGTGTAATTTACTCTATAAATAACGAAGTTAGTCCTTTATAAATTTAAGAGTTGCAGACTTGTATATATACTCCTCAATTTATATAAAATTGAATTCTGTTTTCTATGCTATTTTCCACCATCTCTCATCTAAAGTCTTTAAAAAAAACAACTCTCTTCTAAAGTTCTAGGTTTTTTTAAGGGAATCGAGAGGTCCAGCTGTATCTTGCTTGCATAAATTTTCTTATAAATAAACTTGTACTTCTTAAACTTGTGGATCATTAAAAACGTTTACGACATTTTGTACCAGGGCAACATTTTTAAAATATGGCAATTTATGCTTTTGTTTCATGTATGGTCACTTTTGTTTTAATCCTTTGAAAATATTTTTTTATTATGTCGCTGTACCTTGAAGTTCTAATTACTTTAATCTTCGATGTTATATTCTCATTCAAGTTAGATGACGTGACAAAGATAACTGAAAACTTCGTTTTAAATTATATAATTGCAAAATAAATTGCTTTTTAAAATTTATTAATAACTCCATTCTAAACTCTTTATGGGTAATATGCGTTTTTGGTTCACGTAATATGATCACTTTTTAATTTTGATCGTTTTGAAAATAAATAAATATATTTTATCCTTCTAATTTAAGATTCTAATTTTTTTAGTCTTTGATGTCACCTTCTCAATATTTTAGATTACCTTGGATGAGAATGTGATATATTACATGAGTCAAAGAGGAATACTGAGAAGTTATATTACCCTTAAAAAGTTTGGAATGGACTTAATAGATTTTAGAAACCAATTTCTTTTGTCACCATAGAAACAAACACATACTTAATTATTTTACATGGGGTATTTGATGGGGTATTTGTTTCAAGTTTAAGAATGACATTTCAGAAAATACATGGATAGTGAATGACTATACCCATGTTTATTATAATGTTGAAAAAAATATATTTTATTGTATAAAGGTTCATGATAATGAAATAACTTCCTTTATTTCTATTGATTTATTCCCATGTGAGAATGTGGAAATGTGCATTCCCATAAAGTTATACCCAATTTTTTTAAAAATGTTGTTACTTTCAATTTTAGAAAGAATATTAAGTTATGTGTCAAACACTGTTTTTTTAAAATAATACTCGAGAACCAAATTTTCTATTTTCATTCTTAAGAAAGGTATGAATAATTTGTGTGTTAGCTAAACAAACCCCCATAGTTTATCTTTTTCCCTCAAATTATAGTTTTATCTTAAAATCATTGGAGTGATTGGGTATATCCACTATTGTTTTTGTTAATATTGAGAATATAGAAGCGCTTCAATTGTGGCAGGAAAAACGTTATTCATAAGGTGTCGGAGAGACAAAACTCAAGTTGAACTTTTATTGTGATTGTGATGTTACTCACTTGTAACGGTCCTTGCCACAAAAACCGGACAGTTATGTACCGGAAATTTCACATGGTAGAACAGTAGAAAATAAGAGTTAATAATCTTAAAACACCAGGCATTGTTTCTGGATGTTATGTTTGGTTGGTTGGATCTATACCTTTTTTTTTATATCCCTTATCCACGGGAAAAAAGGGAGTTATATCTCGTAAGTATTTTTCATCATTATAGGAATTAAATCAAGGTGAAAATGACATCATTGAGTAATTTCATTAGTTTTACATTATCAATTTATACAAATTAAATTCTTGAACATTTTGTTAGCGACTAAAATATCATTAATTCGCTAGAAACACGTAATCACATGTTCGCGGTCATGGTGCAAAAAAAAATTATTCTCTTTTTTGTGAGATTTTTTTTTGTATCCGGAGTTCGAACTTTGATCTTATATATATTATGCATTATCATTACCAACTGAGTTAAGTTTACGTGAGAATTTTTGCGAGATTGATTGAATCATATTGTAGCTTTTAGATAGAGGACTCTGTTTATTTACACGGGCCTCCTGTTCAATTTAAATAACAATCCAAACAAATTTCAATTTCATACTTAGAATAGAAGGTTTGAGTTTTTTGTCCAGCGTCAGCCTACCTTGTTCCACACTTTTTTTTTTGTTACATGTTCCACACTTTTTTGGTTACATCTTCTTCAACACTATAGTTTAAATTTGGTGAGGGAGAAGAAACCATTTATTCTTTGTATACAAGAGACTAAGTTACAAGTGTTCGACGCCTTTGACTGTCGGTCCATTTGGGGTGATGACAAAGTTGATTTCTCTTATCAACGTTCGGCGGGGGCCTCCGGGGGTTTAGTGACGCTATGGGACTTAAGTGAGGTGGAGGTGTGGTCGTCTGCATCTTTGGATCATGTTCTCGCAGTATCTGGTCGGTTTTTGAAGTCTGGGGAACAGTTTACAGTGCTCAATGTTTACACTCCTTGCGATACTTCTCGTCAACAGGTCCTTTGGAATGCCCTATCTTCTAGGATCGAAGCCCTGGCGGGCCAAAATGTTTGTGTTTGCGGAGATTTTAATGCCATCCGGAGTGCGGCGGAGAGAAGGAGTGTGAGTGGCGCGTTACACCAGGTAAGTATTGACAACTTCAACGGCTTTGTAGTCAACAATAATTTGGTCGACCTTCCGCTCCGTGGGCGCACCTACACGTGGTATAGGGGAGATGGGAGGACGATGAGTCAGATTGATCGTTTCCTTTTGTCTGACAACTGGTGCCTGACCTGGCCTAATTGTATTCAACTGGCTGAGTCCAGAGGGTTGTCCGATCATTGCCCCTTGGTGCTCTCAGTCGATTCCCAAAACTGGGGGCCCAAACTCGTGAGGATGTTAAAGTGCTGAGCGGATATTCCGGGCTATGACTCTTTTGTGCAAGATAAGTGGAGATCGTTTCAGATAAGTGGGTGGGGTAGCTTTGTCTTGAAAGAAAAGCTGAAGTTTCTGAAGTCGGCGCTAAAAGAATGGCATCATCACCATTCCAAGAATCTGCCGGCTAGAATCCTGTCGCTAAAGGATAAAATAGCTTCTCTTGATTTGAAAGGGGAATTATCTGTGCTGACGGACGACGATATTCGGGAGCTTCACGGTTTGACGGAGGATCTGTTTTCCCTTTCGAGAGCGAATTCTAGTATACGCTGGCAACAATCGCGCGTCCAATGGCTGAAAGAAGGTGATGCGAACTCTAAGTATTTTCATAGAATTATGTCTAACAAAAGGAGTAGGAACGCTATCCCGTTCTTCCTGGTGAATGGGGCGCTGATTGAGGGGGTGCAGAACGTGCGTAACGCGGTGTTTACTCATTTTCGGACGCAATTTCAAGCAACTCGGCATAGTCGCCCTAGTATGGAGGCCTTAGTTTTTCGAACGTTGTCTGTTTCTGGTGGGGTGAGTCTAGTGAGACCTTTTACCGTTGAGGAAGTAAAGACGGCGGTGTGGGATGTGGAGAGTTTCAAATGTCCTGGCCCTGATGGGATCTCCTTTGGTTTCATTAAAGATTTTTGGGATATGCTGAAGGATGACGTTATGCGTTTCTTGGGGGAATTTCATCGGAACGGACGATTGGCTAAAGGTATCAATAGCACTTTCATTGCTCTTATCCCTAAGGTTGCCAACCCCCATCGCTTGAATGATTTTCGCCCTATTTCGCTGGTTGGTAGTATGTGTAAAATTTTGGCCAAAGTCCTTGCTAACAGACTCCGCTTGGTAATTGGGGACGTTATATCAGAATCTCAGTTGGCCTTTATTAAAGGGCGCCAAATTCTGGATGGAATCCTAGTGGCTAACGAGATTGTAGACGAAGCGCGCAAATACAAGAAGGAATTGATTCTTTTTAAGGTGGATTTTGAAAAAGCGTACGACACGGTTGACTGGGGCTACCTAGACGACGTGATGTCTAAAATGGGGTTTCCGTCTCTTTGGCGCAAATGGATTAAGGAGTGTGTTGGCACGGCTACCGCCTCGGTTTTGGTAAATGGTTCGCCTACGGATGAATTCCCCCA
>Ga0315914_1000849_pt1 | contig 42358 bp, 21 predicted proteins | sample MpolenodulesMG_FD_203920 | JGI IMG/M metagenome (GOLD analysis project Ga0315914, IMG submission 203920) | Medicago polymorpha root nodule microbial communities from Los Angeles, California, United States - elongated nodules | ecosystem: Host-associated > Plants > Roots > Nodule | place: USA... | reverse complement strand
ATATTTAATTATAAAGGATGAATGAGTAAGAACATCTATAATAAAGAATGCTATTTATTTTATGTTTGGTGTCAAGTGCACTCGTTTTATCTTTTAGACTTGTAAATATTCATAGTAACGAAACATATTTTAGGGACTAAAACTGATTAAAAAAACTAGAGTGTGTGTGTGTATATTAGAAAAAAAAGTAGAGATGTGTTATTTGAACAACTATTTTGGTGATAATTTTTTAGATAACCATTAATTTATAAAGAAAAGTAGATATTGACACGAAAACTAAAACAACAAAAGGAGAGAAAGTAAAAACAAAATGTGAGTAGTATTACAGAAAAATTGTCACAAAAGTTATCAAAAAATGATTATACAAATATCATTTCTCAAAAAATTATAAAGACTGAAAATAAAATGTTTAATTTTTTTATGGGGATTTCAGAAATGACAATAACTATTTAAAAACTCATGTATAAATGGAGGAGTTGAGATTCAAATCTAATTCACAACGTCCAACCGCAATTTACAAATTTTTATCAATTGACTTAGGAATTGTGGACAAAATGTTTAATTATATCTTTAAGAAAAAATATTTAAATTTTATAAAAGCTAAAATATATAAATAACCATTGAATGTAATATTCTATTAAAATTTAAATTTTTTTTTTGTAGTGATTAAATTTAATTATTTGTAATTGCGGCATAAGTAGTGTAAAGTAAGTTTTTAGTTATCTTTACTGTATGTTTCGGAAATGGAATCTTTTTTATTCCATACAAACCTCTCTATACTATTGAGCTTTCCAGGAAAAATCGTATTCGTTGAATTGTGCTATCATACATCTATGGCTAGGGATGCTCTTGTGTATGGGTACACAAATTTATCAATTTGTGCACCCTATAGGATCTTTAAAACTTACGTAGATTTTCTTTGCATGATTATTGCCCTTTATGTTCCAATTTTTTTCTTAAAATCATTTAGAACTTCATTTTAGTGTTTGATGAGTATGAATTGCTCTAACAATATGATCAAAAAAGAACTCTGGAAAGTATGTTGACAACAGTACATATGAGAGTTTTTGTCATAGATGTGTATTCTTACATTTTTCTTTAATTTTGATAATTTTATAACTTACGTGGTTTAATATTTTTTGGGATGTATTATGAGTATAGTGTTTATTTTGGTTCTTTGGCTTTACGGTTCAAGTGCGTCTCACGGGTGTACCATAAAATTCTATTAAATTAAGTTTCATAAGGTCAATTTTTTCCTATAGCTTATTTTCATTCAATGAAAATATATAATATAACTTATTGATATCTATTACGGTGGATAAGACCCGTCGAAAGTCTAGTATGGTCTTAAAGCGGGTTCTTGGATAGTTAATTTGTTCATTAAAATCCACTAGTCAGTTTGATTTATCAGAAAAATTTGATCGGTTGATCCATCAAATTGTTAACAAAAAATATACCCAATGATATTTTTATGATATTAATAATACATTTTGATAATGTTATAGTGACATTGTCTGAAACGTTTGGAACTAAAATGACAATTTTCTTCCAAACAAATGCTTCTTAGTACAAAAGAAGAAAAACCTGATGCTTCTTTTAACAAGACAATAGAGAGGTTTCATTATGAATTTGGTGCTTGTTTGATAGTACATAAGTTTGAAGTTAGGATGAGTCACCGTTTTTTTAATGACAAATGTTTCAAGTTAGACGGTAGATTAAATATTTAATCATGGTTTGAGTTTTAAACTTAAGATCTTTAACTTGTTTTTCATTAACATAAATATGTATATTTAGGAGCATCATTTACTTATTTAACCTTTTTTTATTACTCAAGGTATCTTAATCAAAAGTTAGATATTAATCCATTTAGATACGACGGTCAATTTAAAAGATTAATCTCTTAGATAAAATGTGTTCTTCCATACACACCACTCATAGATCAAATTTAAAACCACATTTTTATGGGACACAATTAATTATTTGTCAAATAAAAAAAAATTACGTGACATTGATTTACTTTACTTTTATCGACATTCTTCTACTTAATTTGTCCCCTTTTTTGCTCCTCATTCCTGGCACATGACCTGCTCTAATATTCAAACCTTTGTTTCCTGTGTCTTCGTATATTTTTGTGCAATTATCCTTTTGTTTGTTGATTTTCCTTGTGGAAATGTGCAGAGAGGAACAAGATCTTAACAATAGCGAGATTATGTCGGCAACATAGAAGCCAAAAGTTGACTTCTAGAAACTTGAAATAAAGTAAAGTAAGAGGCGTGGACAAAAAGTATTTATGGTGTCTATTTATTTATTCAAGAGTTTCATAAAAGGATAAAAAAAAATTCTAAATTTCTCATATAACCCTTCAAAACACTTCTTTGTTCACTTCTCTAATTTAAAATGGACCTAATCTTAAAGGACTTTGCAAAAATTTAAATAATCAAATGAAGGATCACAAATAATTATTTAACCCTTCATTTTGATTTTGTTCTCTTTCACTATCTCACCACTTGCTAGTCCTCAAACATAATCTAAGAGTATCATCACTTTGGTTATCTCTTATCACTAAAATTGAATCTCACTACATTTGACTAAGCTTGATCTTCAACAAATATATATGCTTTTGATTAAAACCCGAATGCATCAACCCTTGTGATCTTCAACCTCTTCACAGATGATAAGAACATCCTACATGACCAAAAAAATTGTACCACATCAATTTTACAAAATTGGAAGATAATGTAATGTTTTATAACATGTTTGAATTGACAATGAGTTTGATAAAATTGTGGTAATTATGATTTCCGGTTTGGCGACGCTGATTTTGTTTAAGTTTCCAAATGTAACTTGTGTCAAAATCACACTAACATACCATAATTATGCCAAATTCACTTATAATTGAAATAGGTTGATCAAGGTCTGGTGTTCGATTCTCCTCAGTGTCAATTAAGTGGGCTAATTTAGCTTCTTAATATAAATTGAAATGAGCTGAATTGTGAAAAAGTCATAGCTAAGTAAACTTACTCCCAAGGGACATCCCCAACCATAATCAAGTCTCCTTCTCCATCTTCATAAGTTAACACATGACATCTCTCTGATTGCACTCCATCCATTTCAGTCCCCCCTGCTCAAAAAAATGCCACATTAATTTCATTTGTTATAACTCATTTTAGGACCAACTAGGAAATTAGTAACAATTAAAAATGTATAGATAACTAGAAATGAGGGGAAATGTAATTACATAGAATGGTAGTGTCAAACATTTGTTCAAGTGTATTAACCAACTCATGATAGCCATTATGAGCTAGCAAATTGAGCTTTCTCCCAATTGGAATGCCTTCCATGTAAACTTTCACAAAGAAGGCACTGTTGTAATCACTGCAATCATTTACTTCACCACCTTGTTGCTGAATTGGTTGCCAATGGCCCCTAATATAACAAATAACTCAATATTTAATAAAAGTGATGACACAAACATAGTAGTTTAAGGTTCATGTTTTTCTTTTACATACCTTGAGGTGGAATAATCAACATATTGTTGAGTGGTGGAAATGCTCAATCCAAGGTTAAGATCAGGAAAAAGATGTTGTTGATCAGGATTTTGGTGTGTGATGGAGGATGAAACATTAGAGGAATTATGTTTCCTTCTTCTACTGTTGGAAGAAGAGGAAGAAGAAGTAGAACCTTTTCCCATTGTGGAAATGTAGAATTTGGTAAAGAATATTGTAGTAAGAAGAATAAGCCGCCACCTTAAGGTTTAAATAATAAAGAAAGAGAATTTGTATATGAAGAGGACTTTTTCAGCAGCAGCTAGCGCCACCCAGCATACTCTTTTTTCTTGCTCCTATGCAATTTGTAGACCAAAAATGTTATCATGGTAGCCGACAATTATAGGTGTCAATAAATAAAGCGTACTATGGGCAATGAGTGTTTTTTTTACTTAAAGAAGATTAATTTATAAAAATAAATGGTTATTTTTTGTATCTTAACATATCTTCTGAAGAGAATATATGTTAATTAGGAGATAAAAAAAACCCGACTAATAATTGTTTTAATCAGAATTCAAAATTTTGTTGGCAATGTCTATTATACAATTATAAATATTGAACTTGTAAATTCACTATGTGACTTTTTCCATCATTCCTCGGAAAATAGGGGAAAATTTGACACGGGCAGGCTTCAAATATTGAAATTAAGGGTTTAAGATGTTAGTATATGAAATCATAAGTTTAACTTTAATACTCCTTTCGTTCCTTTTTAAGTGTCTCTTTTGAAGGAAAAAAAATTGTTTATAATAATTGTCGCTTTTGAAGTTCAATACAATATTAAATATTGTTTTACCAATATTATTCTTACTTATCTATTACAAAGAGAAAAATTATAAAATGACACATTAAATAAATAAGATTATTATAGTAAAAGTGTAAATAATTATATCAAAAGCAGTGACATTTATTGAATGTGTTGGTTTATGTAAATTGTGAAAAAATGAAAATTAAAAACGAACGGAGCTAGCACTTCCTTTGCTCTTGTTTGAGAGAAGAAAAAGAAACATTCTTCAAGAAAATGGATTAAGTGCATTAATTGAGAAAGAAAAAAAGACATCTTTTCCAGTTATATCCTTCTTGCGAAGTGTAGAATACTGCAATTATTAGTGAATTTAGAAAATGAATCAAATATTTAATTTAAGTGTGAAATTGGGATAATCACGTTAAACATAATAGTTAAGACTTAAGTAGACTTTTGCTTATATTTTTTTTTTAAAAGAAATTGTTTTTTTTTTTTGAGGGAAATTGTTAGAGTATTAAATATCGGAGGAAATATATACTTTGACAGTCAGTTTGGTGCACCAATATCATAAGATAAATTAAACATATTTCTAACTCAATCCTACTCATCATTTGTTATTTTTATCCTTAATTTTTTATGGATTAGCAATCTGATGGAAAAAGACAAATCTCCACAAACAAAATACATGATCATCATTATTCTCCATACTCTCTCAAACTCCAACCAAATCCTTCTTCCTCTCTCCAATCGCGCCCTCCTTCTCTCGCATCGCACCATCCTTTTTCGTCTCTCCCTTTTGTGCATGCTTCGTCTGAACCCAATTTGTGTGTTCCTAATTTTTCCATAACAAAACATTTTGCTTGTGTTCTCAATTTTTTTGTTCCTTCCAATTTTCAAAACAAAACGCTTTTCGAAAGGCAATTCATTTCTTCAATTCCAAAACTTGTTTTACTCGTTATTTAATTAGTTTTAGTTTGGGTCTGTGTGATTGAGAAAAAAAACTATATAATTAGTTTTATGTATGGTTTTTGTGAATTAAAAATATGAAAAGTTGATTTTTTTCTAGAAGATATTGGTTTTACAATGATAATTTTGTTATTAAATCCAATATATATCTTATCATATCACTATCATGTGTGTATCAAACAGATGAAATGATAAAATAATACTATTAAGTTTATTATCATACGTGCACCAAACATATGATATGATATATCTCTATATTATCATTATTAATTATATCCTATTCTTGTCAAGTTTCTTATCATATCATGTTTCTATCGTATCATATCCACTAAACAGACCATGAGTTAATTAAAGACATAGAATATTGTGATTATTCCATTATTTCTTTCATAATAACTATAGCATTTCCCTCCTATAAGAAGTGTTGGTATCAACTTTTAATGTAGTTTTAACTATTTTTTTCAATTGTATCATATAATTAATATTATGTGCATCATTTAAAATGTCATAAGTTATCCTTAAAAAGAAAATCATGTTATTACTTTATATTGTACATTGATGATAATGAAAATATACGCCAATGATTAATAAAAAAAATTAGTTAACCGTCGTATTTGATAATGAAAATATACATCGATGATAATAATATACACCGATGATTAATAAAAAAATTCATTTTACTTTTTTAATACATGTATAATTATCAAATATGACGTTATTGTGAGACCAAAGAGTACTAGAGAAACACGAAAGTCGTTGTCAAAAAAAAGTGATCGACAATAGTTAGACAGAGTGTGTGACCAGTAATATATAATGAGTCAATTCAAAGGCATAATTCATAGAGAAATGATATTTGTATAACCACTTTGTGATAATTTTTTGACAATTTTCTCTCTCATTCTCACATTATTCTCTTATTCTCTCTCTTCTTTTTTTTTCTCTCCATTGTTTTTGATCAATGAAAAAAAAGAAAAAAGAAGTTGTCACAAAAATTGTATCAAATGGTTGTTCAAATATCACTGCTCTAATTCATATCGACAAGAGCACATATATTGATATTTCAGACCATACAATATACAAACGTAGTAAAATCTATCTAATCAATGTTGAATGTAGTGCCAATATATAATCATGGTATTGCTCGTGAGGGACCTTGGTTGCCGAGACCAAATGCATAAGGGCATCGGTAGAAATGAGGCTAAAAATATTGCTACGTACCAAAGAAAACATTTTGATGGGTACTCCATGAATGCCATGAAGTGGGTAGAAAATATGGGAACAGAATTTCTACATATGTTCTTTCACTCCTTTTCAAGAATTAACTATACCAGACAAAACACGCGACTTCTTTCTTTCATTTGTGAAAGGTTGTTGTGTATATTTATTTCTCTTTTTTGTTGTCGTTTTATTTTGTTTTTACTAATTAACTTAGGGTCATGCTAACTCAGTGTCTTAAGAGTACAAGTTAAAAATCTAAAAAAAAATAAGAAATAAATATTGTATTGAAAATATAAATGATTAAATTTTGAATACACAAATTCCAACAAAAACATTTCTATCTTTAGAATTTTGACTTGGGCATTGAGAGTTAGAATTTCCCCTATGTTATGCACGAGTATAGTTTTTAGAGTAATATATGTCCATTTATTAAAAAAGAGAGTAATACTTCTTCCGTCCCAAATTGTATGTCGCTTTAGGGGAAAAAAATTGTCTCAAATTATATGTCGCTTTACAATATCAATGCAACATTAATGTTATTTTTCCTATTATAACCTTAACTATTTATTACTCTCTCTTCTTTCAATTTTTTCATTTATCTTTCCAATATTATTTATTAAGGACAATTTTGTAAAACAACTCATAATATCTCTTTTCCACACAATATTAATTACATTTCTTAATATATGTGAAATGGTCAAAACGTCATACAATTTAGGACGGAGGGAATATATCTCCAGAAATTTGACGATGATATTGAACAAAATATGGTCAAATTTCGTGAACTACGTGACAAGGGTGAATCTATTAAAGTATTACTGTCTTTTCTTTTCCTTCCACTGAAAAAAATGTTTTTTTTTTCTTTCTTAGTTATAAAATGATGAGAAAGGGTCTTGGGGACAGGCAATCAACTCGATTTGATACCAACATTATAAAGGAGAATAATTGAAAAAAGTCTCATTTAATACAACACATGTTAGAAACACACTATTTTTAATGAACACTATACGTACGTTTACTTTATTGTACAAAGAAACACTATTTTTATTAAATGCATGTTTTTTGTAGAACATTATATAAATGCATGTTTATTAGTCCTTTGTTTCACATATTTATTAGATTAATATTATTTTATCATTATTTTTTAGCATATTCATTTGATCGAATGAGAAGCTAATAGTTCAAAAGAAATGTATAATTAAACAAATTATTTTTATTAAAATTAAAAGTATTTAATAAGTTGTTTATTCTCTACATAATCATTTTTATGTTCAAATAACCCCACTCAAGATAAACTAATGATCCACCTCAATACCACTTCAATAATATATCACTCTCTCACGTATCTAATCTAATGCAATTTTCTTCACTCTTGTTGTGTCACATATTGCAATTGATATTATCATTTTTTTTAAGGAGCAATTGATATTATCATGTTCATTAGTAGTGCTAACAAGTTTAATTGGATCTCCCTCAAAACAAAAAAAGTTTAATTGGATCTAAAAAGATAGGGGAATGTTAAACAGTGCCTCCAGTGGCATTGGTTAAACAACCAAAACAAGAAAGTTTTCACAATAAAGTAATGTAATCATTATTTAGTTAAAAGTAACACTTTATATTTCCAGGACAAAATTTATATTAATGAGATTCTTAAGCAATACCCCAAGACACTGGTTAATAAGACCCAAAAAAGATATGACAACTTGTATATAAATGGTATATAAAGAGGAATGTTTGAGAAAATATTCAAACGAGGTAAAAAAGTTTGTCAAAAGGTAAAATGTTCCCCACCATTGTAACAGTAAGTTGTTTGAAGTAGCCATCAAAGTGTCATGTGGTCTCCCCCATGCAGTCTTTATGTTGAACCTTAGAAAAAGCATAGTGTAACACAAATCCGCTTTTTCTTAAATAGTCTCACTCATGTGTCTAGAAATGTGAAGACCAAATCTACCAATTTCTTTATCTTTCCTTTTCTAACGCCTTGTTTTTCATTGCTTGGTTTAACCGTTATCATTGCACATTTCCTTTGAAATTCATGGTTATATTCATTGGTCAAACTTTCTAAAATTCTTTAGTTTTGAAACCTCCCATGTAAGGATGTCCCCACTAGGAATAATAGTAGTCGAAGTAGTACTAATTTTATACAAGCATTGTTTGATGCTCTTTTATCTGGTTTCTAAATGTCTATATTACTTTGAGTAATAATTCTTGTGTGACGGAGCAATTGGTCTAGACCGTCCAAGTTGAATTGAATGGTCAAAATCCTAAATTGTGTGAAATTGTCAAGATCTACACTACATAATCAAAGTTGTTGTATTAGTAAATCGACCGTCGAGATTGAAAACAACAATTGTGCGGATTTTATTATGGAGGATCCCGATCTTTGTCATTATAAGACTTTTGAAATTTATTTATCCCTTTCTATAAAATGATTTTTAAAACTCTACGTACATCTTATAACACCAAAAATCCTATGTGATTTCTTTACATAATATCCCTAGTCTCTTTTGTCTTTTTTTTTTTTTTTTAAAGTAACTTAGTGGTTAGAATTCACCTTTTTTAAGATGAATAAGTGGGGTATCAGGGGTTCGAACTTTGATCTGTGCATATAATAATGTATGTCCCTGCTGACTGAGTTATGCTCACGGGGACCTCTTTTGTCATCAACAAAAGTTGATATATCCGGTCCAAACCGAACCAATTACATAAACTTTTGTCGACCAATCTTTCTTGTATGAATAGGACCAATGGGAGTATATGACCATTACTTAACTACCCTTATGTATACAATATAGATGAATTTAATTTTGATTTTTTATATTCTAAGATAGTATTGATAGGTATTAGAAAGAAGAAGAAAATATGAATGTATGAAGCTAAAAAAATTAAAAAGAAAATGATTAAAATGATATTGATTGATGTGACTATTTTATTTATTTTTTAATTTTTTATTTATGTGTGTGCGCCTAAATTTTGTGTCTAAATGCTTATGTCTACACAAAACTTTGTCAAGGAGAGAGTATTCAAACTTACCATTAAGAGGGACACAATTACTTTTCTCATTTATGGTATCAATAATTGTAAGGTTAACCTATTTTAACAAATTTAACGTTATAACTACTTTTCTTAATTAATACAAGTGAATTTGGCAAGGGAGAGTGGGAGACTTACAGTAAAAGGAGTGATTATTGTGATTATTATTATTATTATTATTTGAATGATAAATGTTAGTATGTCTATTTTTTTTTTAAAGAGTATGTCCATTTTTTAAAAATCTAGTATGTTAATTTTTGTGTTAATATTTTTTGAGATTAATTAGAATAGACTGACGGTGTAAAACAAATTTACACTGTCAACCAATTAAAATCATCCAATTAAACACTTCATCTTAAGTGTTCAAAAAAGAAAAAATCAAATAAAATCTTTATAATAAATGCATTTTACCCATATTTCTTGTTTTGCCTTTTGATTTACTGGTTTTCAACCTGCATTACACATGATGCATCTTGTCTCGCCAGACCTAACCTTCTTCTACCTTTGGTGCATACTAATGTTCATGTTGTAATAGAGTCTTTGTTCAATGCTCAATGCCAGAATCATTTTGATTTTTAGCCTCTTTTATCATGCGCAACAGTTTTTCTTGGTTCATTTTAGAGGCTTTTGCAGGATTTGAAGTGATAATAATCATTTAAAAGATTAATGTGGTATCTTTGAGCATTGAAAAAGTTCGACTTTTTTTCTTTTGCTTGCATATTAGCAAAGTACAGAGGGGTTTTTATTTCTTTTTTAAAACTCAGGGTAAATAGCACATCAATCAATAGGCATTTTGCAATTATCTCAAACACGGTGAGGGAAATTACATACTAACACAGTTGTTTTTTGCCTAAAAAAAAGTCTTCCTGTTTGACTGGAGTGATCTAAAGTTTTGTTTCTGCAAACGAAGGGAATCACAAAGGACACCGTATTTCGATTGATGGCAACTCTGTGGTATATGAGCTAAAACTCTTTCAATTTCTGATGTAAAGATTTTATTTGATTTTTTCTTTTTTTAACACTTAAGATGAGGTGTTTAATTGAATGATTATAATTGGTTGGTAGTGTAAAATTATTTTACACTGTCAGTCTATTTTACTTAACCTCATATTTTTTCCCCTTGCAATGGAGTCTTGTAATAAAAAGACGGAGGGGTTGTTATTATTATTTATAACAAAAATCCAACCCAAAGTTACCATGTAGAAATTCTTCTTTGCTCACTGTCACAAACCGTAGGGCCAGAAATCAATTTTGACTTGATTCAAACAAAGGGAAACCATCTGCCAGAAAATGAACCAGCTACAAAAAATCTATCCAAACAGAATATGCATATTTGTTTTTTTTGGTTACTATTTGAAGACAAAAATTCTACAATTATTTCATTTTCAATGCAATTATTTCAAAACATTGTATGGATTTACATATATCAGGTCAAAATCTACAAAATGGTGGGTGGCAAAGTGATAGCTACCTTGCTAAATGCATGAGTAAGTGGATGAAAAATTACCCGTAACAGAAGCCACCCAGAACCTAACACAATAAATCTGATAAACTTTGTCATTACAATGAAATGGAGCACACTGCTACTTGTACACTCTCTGCGACAGAAAATCATTTACTTCAGCTGCTATCTCGTAGGCTCCCTCAACACACCTTCCCAAGGCAACACCAGACACATAGTTGCCCCCAAGGAACAGCCCCTCAAATCCGGTATTTTTTAGAGAAACTTTAGCAGCATCTAGAAGATCAAGATGTCCAACTAAGAACTGTGGAATAGCTTGAGGCCACACTCTAACCCCCAAAACAATTGGATCCTGAGCATTTGGGTTTAAAAGGATTTTTCTCAAATCTCGATCAACTGCTTCAACAAGTTCACCCTCCGTCTGCAATTAAACAAAAGGCTTTAGGAGTAACTCGAAAAGAATGAAAATGAATCTAATAACACAGATAGAGAAATGAAACTCGTTTCATTTTAACAAAACAATTGATGCAAGTATGTAAAATATGTAACAGGTATATGATCAAATAACAGAGAGGATGCCTAAAACCCAGAACCACCAATTATCAAGACATAAATCTAAAATTTTATTATATGCAAAGAGAAGTTTAAACACTTGAAACAAGGTCACTGGACGTCTGGACCAGAGTTCTGATGAAAATCATTAGTCGTTCTTTACTATCCCTGGAGTTTCCAACAACAACGAAGAAGGAAAAGAACCACTTTAACTTTCGCCTTATTTGACACCATAACAACTCAAACAATTGCATCTATCTTACATGTTCATGTTGAATATAAATGTCCTACCTTTGATAAAATCCCAGAATTGGTAGCCCCTCCAATGTAATTCAAGAGTAGAACCCTTCCAGGTGGTGCTCGGTTAGGGAAAAGGGATGAGCTGTATATAGTTCCTGTCAAACCCACAAATATGTTATCATTACCATACCTTCCAAAACTACACAACACATTCTACAGTTCATGATTTATACTTGGATAGTAATTATTAAAAAATCGCGTGGCAACTTAAAGTGGAGTGAGCTTCCACTTTTGCATAATAAATTCAAATATTTACCTAATGTTTGCACTCCTTGGCTCCGTGGATGCAATTGACCAAATCCCTTCAACTCACCATCTATCAAGCATTCTGATCTAATGGCTTCTTTTGGATAGGAAATGGAAACTGCAGCAACTGGAGGATAATAAAACTTTGAAAGTGCATCTGCAGCAGCAGGCTGCAAGAGATATTGAAATGTAGTCACGCATAAGTGTCTCAGCTTATATGATGGCGACTATCATGCCAGAAATTGGCCATTCAGAAATAACTTATTTGTTGACAAGCATTTTTTGTTATTATTAGTCTCAAGCCAAAGCCTATCTCACAAGGGATGTGATGTCCTGATCCTGAAACCCTGACTTTGAAGTAAACAACCGATATTTAAGGAACCTAGTTCTATATAGCTTCTGCTATGTAGGATCTAAGGAATGGCCGGAAACATTACGGGTTTTTTGCATACAGGCTTATCTCGCATATCACTGCTAGTGTACCACTGCACTACCACTACATAACTCTAAAATATTACAAGGTTTTCTAAATTTCTCAATCAACAATAATTTCACAGTCAGGCACAAATAAACAAGGAACTGTTAATCTGTTATTGCCAATTAAAAAAACAAGGAACTGTGATTGATATAATAATACTGGTTTCTTCAGACTTATAGGCATCCAGATATTTTAACAGCCATACACTCTTGCAGTAGGCCAAATTTTTGTCTTTGATTCTGAAAACTGTTTATGGTCTACCCTAGAACCTGCTAATCACTAAACAAAACCCAAACAAAATTATCCGTAGTAGTAAGTTTTTGGAAAAACAAAAACTCTTCTGCAGAGTAAATTAAAATTATCCATATGAACAGGAAAGAAATGATTTTTCTATAAAAATCAGAGGATGATAAATAGGGAAATGTGAAATCATGGAGAGAAAAGCAAATGCAAATGCATGTGCACACTGCACACACAATAAACACTCAAACAATCAAAGAGGCAAAAGACGCGCAAGCAAAGAAAACTAAAGACCAGCAGTAAGGTACCAAGACGTGTATACTTACAAAAACACAAATTCAATAAGACAAATGACCCAGGTCCAAATATTCAACTAATAAAACTGTCATCACATAGAACACTGATATAATCCACTTTTTAGAAAAACTTACAGACAGTGGTCGCAGCAATGGACTAGCAACATGGGAAGGAATGGTCATGATAACAGTCTTGCTCTGCAAAGTAACAACTCCTTCTGGGGTTTCATACGTCAAACTGTACTCTCCACTATCCAGTTTACTAATACTTAAAAGCTTCCAAGATAACTTCACCTTGTTACCTAACCTGCCAACAGGTTACAGGAACACGATTCACTAGGAACATCACCCACGTGAATACTGGTGAAACAACTAGAACAATGGTATAACACAACAAGGAATACCTAGCAGAAATTGCGTTTGGCAACATGGTAAGTCCCTTCCGGAATGATCCAACAGTTTGACCCTTTGGCTTTGGCAGACGCCTACATAATTGTTGCAATCAGTAAACTAACCCATCAACTATGGCAAAATATCCAAAAACTCAGAGCAAATGTATTTTTACGGATCACGAGGTGGTTTTGAAGCTTTATTTCTCTCTTGTATTGCTTTGAAGGCACCACCAATAATGCTACCACCATTTTGTTCGAGCTTCCAAACTTTCCCAAAAGCTGCTTTCATACTTAATTTTGAAGGATCGCCGGCATAGACACCTGTATATGACAAAAATCAGCTAAGCAGGGTTTCCAATACCTTAATGCGGATATTAAAGAAAAGGAAGATGAAGTAAGCTTGTCGCTTCTTGGAGTAAGTACTTGTCATCGTTTCTAAGAGGAAAAATTGGAAGAAAGGAAAAATGGTGCATTTATCAAATTAAGGCTTAATTACACTTTTAGCCCTATAGTTTGAGTTATGTGTGACTTTGGTCTCTATAGTTTTTTTTGAGCGATTTTAGTCCCTCTATTTTAAATATTAACCAAATATGGTCTTATCATCAATTGTCATTCGCATAAATCCTCTAAAGTCTCATTTCATATTAAAATATCTGGCGCTCAACGATGGATTTGAGATATGAAATAAAATCAAAAGTTTACCAGTAAATTTTTTTTGATAAATTTGACGAATTTTGTAGAATGCAAGATTAGGATTTCAAGAGAAGATTTGGGATTTTTTGTTTTAAATTAAGTTGGATATTTTTTGGAGAATTGTAAGTGAAATACTGTCTAAAACAATTTAATATTATGAGAAGTTGAGAGTTTTAAACAAATGAAGAGGAGCGCAAGGACTTGATTGAAAAAATTAAAAACATGAGCGACAAAAATCGACCGAAAAACAACTAGAGAAACCAAAGTCACACATAGCTCAAGCCAGAGAGACCAAAATTGTAATTACACCCTAAACTAACACAATATGCAGAAAGATACTGAACAGCCCCAAAAAGTGTAGCCACTTATGTTACAAATTCCGTATGGACGTAGAAATATTGCCATATTTTTTTTTTTTAGAAAAGTTTCCCAAAGTCTTAATCTATGCAAATTTTAAATTTCAGTTTTTAAGAGACGGGTTGGGGGATGGATTTGAAATATTCTTTGGGGAGTCTAAGAAACTTCTTATTCTTTTTCTTTTTTTTTTGGTCAAGTAGCCTAGTGGCTAGAACTCACACATTTTAATTGTGGAGAAGTGGGGTGTCCGGGGTTTGAACCCCGACCCTTGCATATAATATGCAATATCCCTACCAACTAAGCTAAGCTCACGGGGATAAGAAACTTCTTATTCTATTAGACCAAAAAGCAGTTATTATGATGGATTCCATTTCATTCGCCAAGAACATAAAAGTAGGTAGTTGGCTGAAAGGTTGAAAAGAATAACAACTGAGAGTGAAAAACAGGACAATGAAAAAGTTGGTGGCTCTGACCTGAACAAAAAGGCTCTATCAGGCGTTCAAAAACCTCGGCCCCAAGATTTCGACGCACGAATTCTTCAACCGATTCCTCATGACCCTGTCACCTTCGTCAATATTATATCATATGAGAAAATTCAATTAAGAACACCTGCATTATTTATCCTACCAGTTCCATATATTTCATTTGACATAGTAAGAAAATTAAACAAAAGAAAGGGATCAAAAGAAAACACACTGGAGGAGGAGGGCGAATTCCAAGTGCTCCAAAGCCAGCCCTGATCTTGCCACCAATACTCATTAAGTCAAAGAAAGGCAAATCAGTTGGCTTTCCCGGCACTGGCCTCAATTTCCCATTCCACAGCACAAATCTAGGTGCATCAGGATCACCCAAAACAAGTTCGTCCTTCAAACCACTGTCCACCTACACAAATGAAACAACCAAAACCATATTACCAACATGTGTGAGGCGGCGTCAATGTATTCTCTGATTGTTCCAAAATTACAAAAACATCTCTAGCTGATTGTGTCTTCTGTATAGTAATTTTCAAGAACCAAGTTGATTAATAGTAACAACATATCCAAAAACCAAACAAAACAACTAAGCATCTGTTCCAAAAACCAAACAAAACAACTAAGCGTCTGTTTGATAAGACAACATTTTGAGCTTATAGCAGTTGGTTTATAGCTTATAAGCTCGTATGACCAAATTAGACCTGTTTGGTAACCATTTTTTTCACTAGCTTATAGCATTTTTTGATAAGCCACTTCAAGTAGCTTAAAGCTTATAGCTTGTCAATTTTTCTCTCAATTTTGCCCTTGTTATATTAATTGGAATCAATATCAATATTAGCTCAACGTATCTTTTTTATGTCTTTTCATGTTTATCAGTTAGATCAGCCGAGCCGTTAATTTTACCAAACACTACAAATTCAAACAGCTAGTTTATCCGCTATCAGTTAGCTTATCTACTATCCGTAGAAGCAAATTTATCAATTATCCGCTATTTTTTACCAGATATAGCCTAAATACACATTCGAGGACCAAATTTACTAAAAAGATGACATATTTAATGCTTATTTACTCGAACTAAGACGATTTAGAGACTATAATGACAAAACTAAGACATTCAAAACCAAAATAACTATTTGCTCAAACAAAATTTCAATTTCAACCAATTGCATGCACCACATTACGAATGAAGCTCTAAAAGAGGAAATGACATTGATTACAACATACCACCATGGTGAGCATAGGATCAGAAGGTTGAAAACTATTAGGACCTTCTTCCCAAAGAAACCCATCTCTCTCCACAGTAATAATATTACCACCAACTCGGTCTTTCGCCTCCGTAACAACAACATTGGGAACACCATCAGCATGCTTGGTGGAAAGAGCCTGAGCGATACACAGTCCACTGATGCCACCACCAACAACCACACAGTCGACGGATGAGGACTCTCCGGAATTTGATTTTGGGGTGGTTTTAGTCGGAGATGCAGTGGATTCCTCTGCAATGGAGCAACGGAGACGGAGAATAGGGTTATGGTGATTGCGATTGCGAATGAATTTTGATTTTGAATTGGAGGAGGGGAAAGGGGAATGGAGATAAGGGCGGAGAAGGGTTTGAGAGGGTGAGAAGAAGGTGAGTGTAACCATGGCGGGTGGAGGTGGAGAAAGAAGGAGGGGGTGTAGAAATGAATAACGGATTCAATTCGTTATCTTCAATTGAACTAATAATACTGTTGCTGAAACTTCACCGGATATGTTGTCCAATGTCTGTGTTTGCTTGCAGCTTGCAATTGGCTCTTACATATTCCAATGGACCAACCACTTTTTACTATTTTTCATGTAAATTATTTTTATTTTTAATCTTTATATATCGACCGTGTATAATTTTTTACATGTAAATTCAGTCAAATCACACTTTAGTTTACAGGACTCCTTCAAAATAAAAGAAGATACTTTATAGTACAGCTAGTGATATACGGAAAAAGAACGTGGATATTGGTGCGAAAATGTGTATTAAATCAGGATTTTAAAAGACCTTTTTTGTTTAAAAAGTTTTGTAGATTTTAAAGAACTTTGAAAGATTTAATGATTTTTAAATTTTAAAAAATAATCAAGAATTACAATTTGAATTTCAAAAGCTTTATATTATAAAATTTTAAACAATTTGACATGATTATGTAGATTTATAAGATTTCACACAACTCTCTTTTCTAGTATTCTCGATCCACTCTTTTATTTGTTTTATTTTTCATAAGAAAGAAGGGAAAATCTTAAAAGAAACAACAAAACATAGAAATATCATATTTTTATTTAAGACTTTTTTGTGCTAAAAATTCACTAAAAAAACCCAACAAAATCCATTAAAATCCTATTTAGTAAATAATCATTTGAAATTAAAATGTTTTTCAATAGCACAGGATTTTTTTTTAAGTTACAAGAAACTTGATAGAATACTACAAAAAAAAATTAAGTTACAAAGAGTGTTGATCAAATGTCAGGAGATTTATTTATATTAAGTCAAAGTTTTAATTAAATAGCACAAAACTTTTTTTGTTTTTCTCAACAAGTTAAAATGGAATATATTAAAAAAAAAAAGCTCTTAATCAGCACAATGTGTGCCAAAAAAACCTCAAAAGACTCTTTTTTATTAAGAAGTGAGTGACCTAATCATCCTCGCTTAAAATTCTTTAATATCCTAATTGAAAAACAATAGAAAAAGTTATTTCAAAAATTATTAAAATACGGTTATACAAATATTATTTTTCTTTAGGGGGTGTATTGGATTAGGATTCTGAAATATTTTAAAAGACTTTTTAATTATGAAAAAGTTTTGTGGTATTCAATCAAGACTCTTTGCAACTTAAAAAAAGTCTTGATGTATTCAATCAAGACTCTTTGTCTTTTTAAAAAAGTCTTGAAGTATTCAATCGAGATTTTTCATCACTTAGAAAAAGTCTCGTGGTATTCAAAATCATTTAAATTTCGAAGGATTGTTTAATAAATTGAATTTTGATGGATTTTCTAGTGAAATTTTAGCATGAAAAAGTTTTGTATGAAAACATGAGATTTCTTAGGATTGTTATTCTTTTAAAGTTTTACTATCTCTCTTCCTCTCTCTCCTCTTTTCTTCTCCATTCTATCTCCCTCTCCTCTCTCTCTCTCTCTCTCTCTCTCTCTCTCTCCTCTCTACCCCCCTCTCTCCCTCTCTCCTCTCTTCCCCCCCTCTCTCTATCTGTCATGAAAAAAAATAAGAGTTTGTATTGAGAGTATTATGATAGAAAGTGTGTTGTAATCATTTATTTTCATTGAGTCCTTAAAATTCATAAAATCTTTTGAAATCTTATTAATCCATAAAATCATTTCAAATCCTTTAAAATCTTATGATGTAAATCCATTGAAATCCAAATTGCAAATCGTGATAGTCTTTTAAAATCATGAAAGTCATTAAAATCCTACAAAATCTTTTAAAATCCTTGAGAGTTTTTAAATAAAAATTGTCCTTTAAAATCCTAATCCAATACACCCTTCTTAATATTGTCTCAACTCTACTTTCTCAATTGTTTTTCCATGTTTCCACTTTGATGCAATAAATGCCTTACAATTTTAGCGTTACTTCAACACAACACATGATCACTGCAATTTTCTGCAATTGTTGTTGATCTTGTGCACAATCTCACCACTTCACAATTAATACCCAAATGTCGGAGCATAAATAGAAGACATCATAAGGCGGAGAAGAGAGCGAACCAAAACAAAAAAATGAAAGAAGAAAATTGAGAGAGAGAAGGGGGGGGGGGGGGCAACAAAATCGAAAGAACGTAAAAAGAAGGAACCATTTTTCAAAGAACAGAAAACAAATCACACTACTATCCCTAGCTCCATAACCCTAAATCAAACGACAAACATACCCAATCTATGCATCAAACATCAGTATCCCTAACCATAATTTCAGTCACAATAAAAGATAAAACAATAAAGAGTGAAAGTAGTGTTTGAGAGAGATAAAAATAAATCATGGAAGAAAAGGAAGAAGGAGGAAGAACGAGAAAGGAAAAATCATCGAGACCTAATTAAAGATTAAAGAAATAGGGTAATGCCATGTATGATGTTTTTCCTACATTTTAGTTACTATATTAAACGTGGAGAAGTGAGATGTTCGGGGTTTGAACCTCAGCCCCTGTATAAATTATGCAATGTCTCTCCCAATTGAGCAAGTTCACGGAGACAGGTTACTATGTTGTTATTTATTTGTTTTATTATTGCTTTATTTGTTTTTATTTTATTTTCTTTGATATAGAAGAGTGAAAGAGATGATCCAAATCCTTTTTGTTGAAGTGTTGGATCATGTGGTATGAACTCACGTTCATTGTGATTGTTTTTTTTAATCTTTGCTTAACAAAACAAAATAAAATCAACTTTTTATTTCACCATTGCAAACATCAATTAGCTTCTTAAATAAACTAGGTTGCAAGCATTAGTCACGTGAGATCTAATTTTTATTTGACTATTGCGAGATCACTTTGATTTTTAAAATCCTTATTAAAATTTAGTTACTAGTGGTACTCATTCACTTTGGATCCTCTTTTATTTTAGTCATCGCATAAATCTTTTTTTAAGAGAAGTCATCGCATAAATCTTAAATTCGACAACTCTAAATACAATTTTAGTGCATCATCACAAACATTTTTAAGATCCTATTTTAGTTTGGTCATCGCATAAATCTTAAAATCGATAACTACGCTAAATACAATTTTAGTGCGATCATCACAAACATTTTTAATAAAATAAGCAACCAAGCAAACTCATCACAAACAACTTTTTGCATTCAATATCTTTCACATTCATCTCATAGGATGCTAATACCTTCATTACACATAATCAACCCATGAACCAAAAATATGGTTTGAACAACTATTTTTCGTTTTTAAAGGTTTTCCAATGTTTTCCCTATTTTAATAAAGTTTGGCGGTGACTTAATTTTTTTTTAGCAACCCTCATATTTTAAATTAGCTGCAAATAATAATAAAAATACAAATAATAACCAATAGTTTTTGCATTTTGTTTATTATGTGGCCAGGGGTCAATGGATTTTTCGGTGTTATATGTTTTTTACCATTACATAGATTATAATGTCAATTTACAAGCTATTTTGACGAATCTCCGGTTGTAATATGTCTCTCTTTATTGATTGAAAATTCTTTAAAATAGCTTGTAGGTTGTCATTATAACATATGTAACCATAAAAAAGGACACAACACCAAGGAAGCCATTTACCTGTGAACATATGATAATAAAAAAATATAAAAATTGATGGTTATATGGGATGGACATTGACGATAATGAGAATTTACCTCGGTTTAGCAAATGAAAATCATAATCATTTGTCACTTCTTTGGGATGATATCAGTTATGTCCATCTGATTGCTCCTTTTATTGTGGTTATTCCAATGCAGGGGCCTCCCATCCTTGCTCATAATCCCCTTGTTGAAGTTGAGGAGAATGGTGATAACTTTGTGAATTCCATCTTTGCTCCTCAATGTTGCTCCTAAACCCATATTTAAGGCATCATTCATCCACAACTTCAACATTATTGAGGTCCAACATAGGGATTTTTCCGGATTGAATGTTCTATATACAGGTTGCAGTTGCGGTTGCATCTACAAAACCCATATTCCCGTGACTACTAGGTGATGACTCCGGAGGCGTACTAGGCTTATGTTTGGTGGCATGTGGTCAGGCCTTTTTACCTAGAGGTGTTGAACATTGTGTGCACCAGCTGGAGATGGGAATGAAGAGGAAGAAAAAGAAAAGGAGGATGTTGGTGGATCGAGCTCAAGCTTCAGCCTTGGAGATTACACGGGAGATTATGATGTGGATTATTAAAGACTCCGGTGAAGGACAAATGAGTGAAACTGAAAGCTCATTATTATTGAGTAATATTTTAAAAGCTTTAAGTCCTTCATTCCTTCAATTTTAGTCTTTAATACATGCTTTGGTGATTTACTTGTATTTTGAACAATTGTGGCGTTTATTTTGTTATGTTTCTGTTGTAGTTAATATTTTAAAAGCTTTAAGTCCTTTATTCCTACAATTTTAGTCTTTAATATCTGCTTTAGTAATTTGCTTGTATTTTGAACAATTGTGGTGTTTATTTTGTTATGTTTCTGTTGTAGTTATGTAATTTAACCTTGAACAACTTTTAATCTTTGTTTAATTAATGGTAGTTGGTTATTTTCATAACTTCTTTGTTTTAATTGGATGAATGAATGGCGCAACACACCAAATATTTATGATTTCTGGTTGAGTTATCAACAAATGCATGATGATGATAGAAATTTTGATGGTTGCAAAAGTGAGGATACATGTTTATAGATTTCTTAGAAAGTGTTTAAATGAATTTGAAAACTGTACTTTGTGCATAAATTTTTCGTTCAGTGCTCCTCGATAACTTGTTTAACTAAAAATCATTTAGAACTAGTCAAAATGTGAAGTAGCTTTCCAATTTAACTTTATGCATGGAGACTAACAATTTTTTGTATTTTAATTTTGTCATTTTATGTTTAACCTTGCAATTTGTTTGATATGTTTGAAAGCATAGATATGGTCAAGGAAACTTTTTCAAATTAAGCACAAATACTTGACCAAATATAGTTTATCTCGCGAGAAAGTGAGTATTTGATAGCGTATTTGATAGCTCCTCCGAACCAACATGACATAATCTACACCAATTATGAACTATCAAATTATCTAGGTGAGCCTCCTTCACCCAACGAACTTGCTCTGTTTTCCTAATTCAATCTAGTCTTGAATTAAAATGCAAATTCTATATTTTATGAATTATAAATCTCTAAACCTTCATTATTTACTCAAATATTGTCCTCTGTCTTAGTATAGGTGAACATTTGTTTGTGAAATTTGGTTTTATTCAAGTTGGGGAGATTGGGTAAGGTGTGCATGTCGTTGATAAGTCGAGTCACTTGGTGATTTTTCAAACTATATTGACGACAAGAGAAAAAAAAATGAAAAATAAAAAAATAAAAAAAGTTTTCAAGAATAGTCATTCATAAATCATATCACCATTAGGTTTTTTTTTAAAACAAATAAAGGGGAATTGTAAATGTTGTGCGCATAAATATACATTATTACATTTTTAATCAGTAATGAATGTTCCCCCTACTCTAAGGACTTGTTGAAAATATCTCAGAAAAAAATATTTCTTGTAATCTAAGTCCTATTACAACCCTCAAAAGACCTTAGTTTTTATGCTTGATGCTTTGAAATAAATGTGCTCGGATGTATGTTTAACTTGGTTAGTTGGCTAAAAGGTTGAAAAGAATAACAACTGAGAGTGAAAAATAGGACACTGAAAAATACCAAAATCGTTTACATTGTAATAAGTAACAAACAAAATTCTTCCAATTTGAAATCAAAATGAGTTGTTTTAAAATAAAAACTTACATTTTGCTTCTCCAATATTAGATGGGTTGGAATCCTAATCGTGATATGAGATGGATTTGATGGCTCAAAATTTCGGCAGAGATACATCATTTTATCTGGCTTTGTTCACATACCACTCTTCCAACATATTCCCTTCGGCACCAATGCAACATGGCAACTACACCAGGTTGCACCCGTTGCTCACCCCTTATTAAAGTTTGACTTGACTTGGGAAAAGGGAGGACAAATGAATTGTTTCTCCCTAACAGATGCGACAGTCTGTGTCAAGCAGATGACATGTAGTACTCTATCACTCTTATTTCTTGCATGTTTACGGCATGCTTGGCGCTGGAGAAATAATAGCATTTTCAAAGATCAACCTTGGCAGATTCATGATGTGGTGAGATAGATTCAAATATTGCATGATAGGTTCGTTAATTTTTGCTAACCTACGATCTCTAATACATCTATGACTTGTATTGTGGCGCGTTGAAATCTACCTTATGAGGACCTCGACAAACTTAATGTGGATGACAACTTTCTTGAAGACAATTCTCGTCTAGGCACTGATGGAGTCATTCGTGGCCATGATGACAACCAAATATCAGGGTTCACTCACTTCCAAAATGGCGGTGATGCACTCCTGGCAAAACTTTGTGCTATTTAACTTGCGATTGCAACTTGTTATGACTTCAACCATAGAAACTTCATATGTGACAGTGATTGTTTGAAAGCGGTAAACCTTATTCACAATACGACAAATTCAAGTTCACATGTGTATGACTCTATAGTACCATAAATCTCAAATGCTTTGCACCACGAAGTTGTCACTTTAGTTAACATTTTGAGGGAGCATATAATTATACATACATATTCTAACTTTATGGTTATGGATGGTGTCCATTCCCCTTACTCGTTTTACTAGAACCTTCCTTCAGATGACTTATAGTCTTTCCTTAAAAAAAAAAAAAAAACTATCTCGTGAATTTGGTTTTGTAAAACACAAAACTTCAGTTTATCCCAAAGGAAAAAACGTATAAATTGAATGTAAATACAGGGACATAATCGTCCACGCACACGAAAAGCGAGGCGCAATACGCATCACGCTAACAATATAACTCGAAGTCTGTTTTGCTCTGTTCCCGCCTCTTTATTTTCACAGTATCAAATCATAGCTCACGAAATACACACGCTTTTCATACATAATAAAATCAAATTCACCACTCCATTTAATTTCTCATTCCACCGAAAATTCCAAATCTCTCTCACACTTCGTTTCATGAATATCAGAGCAAGGTAACATCGATCTAACTTCGTAACTCTTCTCTCAACATGATTTTCAATTTTTTCATCTTTTGATTTCAGATCAAACTTCAACTGTTGAGTTGAGATTACTTTATTTTAGTTCCGATTATTCTCTGCTGTTTCTAAATTCTTCATTTCCTCGTTTTTCTAGGGTTTCTTTTTCACGTGTTCAATTATTTACTTCAATTTCGTAGTTTGTTTCGAGTGTGATTCAGCTTAATTTTTTTCTTCGTTTTTTGTTATTCCCTTCAAATGATTTGCATGATCTTTTATTTTCTTAAGTATTGAGGTTGTTATTTGCATCTTGCTTTCAAACGGTGGATTTGTTCCTTTGATTCATGAGCGATGAGTTTCTCCCACAATTTTGATTTAAGCTTGATCTGTGGGTTTGTTGTGTTTTACACTGTAATTACTTGCTAAAATTGGTTGTTACATTTTCAGGTCAGTTAATGGTGCTCTTGCTTAACTGAAATTGCCAGTTGCAAACCAACAATGGATACTGAAGCGCGGAAAATTCTGCACGATGTAAGTAGAAACCTCGATTTCACGACTTTTACAAACTGTGGTGTAGTTTGGTCGCTGTCACTTTTGAATATTCCACTTACGATAGTCTGGAAATTAGTACTAGTACTTTGTTTTTAGGTTTATTCATCGCTGTTAATTTCTCATTTAAATATTGTTTTGATGATTTTTGGTTTATTCTGTTGCAAATGCACCCTGAGCATTCATGATAGTATGCAAGTGTTAGAAACAAATGCTTTGTATAATTTTTTAGTGTCATTTTTTTGAACATTAAAGGCTAGGATTAATTTAATTATGATTTTAGTTGCAGTGTTTCTATTTTCAAGTGAAAAATTATATTAAGATATTCATGGATTTGAACTATATTTTCAGGAGCATATGAATGACTGTCGGAGTATGGGAAGCAACATTCATCCGTCTAGCCAGTCAAGGAAAATTTCCATAGGAGTTATGGCAGAATCAAAAGCTAGCTCAAGAAGTGGACCTAAGAAAGGGGACGGACCTGTCGTGCCAAATACAGAAAGGGTAACCTCTAAGATGGGAAATATCAACACAGGAGAAAGCAAGGTTGTAGGAGGGACAACAACTTCCGCTAAAGAGAAGCAAATTGGAGGTCCAAAAGTGGTGGAGGGTTCTTGGATGTCTAAATCGCCTACTACAGAGGCAAATCATCAAGCCAACAAAACTGCGAGTTTACTGGTCTCTTCTGGGGGGAAGAAGGATGAGCCTCATGGAAAAGGTTGTGGAGCTGGGGTTCAGTTTTTTTCATATCAAACTTCGAAACTTCCTTCTAATAATTACAAGAATTTTGATGGAGATACTAGCAGAAGCTCTAGAAAGAAGGGAAAGAAGGATGGGAGTGCTGAAGAAAGGGTAGAGGAATTTACATTTACCACTACACCAAAAGTCTTTGAGACTGATAAAACAAAGGCAGAAGACAAGACACCTAGAACAGAAAACAGTACTGAAAATTTGAGGATGAAGCTATGCCAAATATTAGGGACCACTTCTTCCCCTAAGACTCAGGATTCAGGCTCTCACAATTGTAAGAAGGACAAGGAAAGTTCACCGCTCAAGCTGCGCTTGAACCAGAAGGGAAATGATTTTGTTAAGAGCAAACAGGATTCGGATACTATAGAAACTGATTCAGAAAGTCCCGACCATACTCGTAAAAGGCCAGTCACTCGTTCTAGGACCAGAAAGAAAGCGTCTTCCCAGAAGCAACAGGGAAAGGGTAAAAGTACCATAATTTCCAGAGAGGCAGAGAAGCATCAAGAAAAAAGTATATTGTCTTTTGAAGAAAAAGGGATTGGCGGCCGAGATGCTTTTCCAAATGATGGTTCTTCAGTGTCTTTAAAGAAAAAGAGTCAGGAAAAGAATTCCAAAATAGGGGGACATAAGCTCTGCTTCACCGAAAGTGATACCACAAATAAACTTCATCAAGACACCTCAAAGACTGATCCACCACTGTATGCAGGGGCCTCATTTTCACTTGGGAATAAAATGGGAGGATTTAGTGGTTTCTTAGCTGATTATCATACAAAAAGCCCCAAGACACAGAAAAAAGACCACAAAAAAGAATTATACCCAACACAAACAGCAAACAATACAGATCAGCGTGTAGAACATGAGGTATCAGAAAACGGAAACCAGCAAGAGTGTAGAACTATTTCTGCTACACAAAATGATGCCAAGTCGCAAGATGAATTTCAAAGTCCTACATTTCAATTTAAGACACCTACTTTGAGCTCTCCTAGCCCAACACCAAAGACACACCAAAAGGCAAATGATGTCAATAGTCCAGCATCAACCGAAAGACCAAGATTTTCTATGAGGACCATGCCTAATTTAAGCACTTTTATGGCTTCGGAGCCAGACTTCACAACAAGGGAACAAGACAAGTCTCATGTATCCTTATTATTCTAGTGTTTCAAGTTGATACTTTTGCGTCTTTTGTCTTTGAACTAAAGATGTTGTGTTTTTGTATTTTGCTTTACTTAATATACTTCAGCATATGAAGGAACAAAAGTATTCTATTCGTAGAAAAGAAAAATCTCTGGAGAAAGAGACAGAAGAGCAGGATGGATCATCAGATTCATCGTATGAGGAGAGGAACATCCAAGGACGTCGTCAAGGTTTGGCTTACATCAAATAATATGAATTATCTTGTAGACTCTTAATAAAATTTGCAGTTGACGCACCTCACAGAACTTCTTGTTCTTATTTTTTATCAGGCGGTTCTAATATAACTGATTTCTTCTTAAAACTAAACGAAACACATTAGCCTCAGGAAGTATGAACATATATGCCAATGTTTTGTCTCTTGTTTTCTTCTGTTTCCATGCCATGCCAATCTTGTATGTTCTTCAAAATTCTGAATTATTCATTTCCTAGTAAATATGTTTTCTTAGTAAAAGTTCCAAAAAATAGGCTTTCTAACATGTCTCGCTCATTCTCAAATCATTCTGATGATGCGGATAGGGATGGTTGGTTCTTTATGCAATGCATGATTGGAAATAATTACTTGGCTAATTATATTATTTTGTTACATGCCACATAGGTCTTTATCAGATTTAACATGCATCTCATCCTTCATAACCTGTGATTTGAGATTAAGGTGTGCTCTGTCATCACTATTTACTGGTGCTTATAAGGTGTTAAAGTTACCTGCCAGGTTCACAGTTTCTAGGTTCTTGCACCTGTTCAGTTATTATTTTCAAAAGATCATCTTGCAAATTGAAACCCAGGAAAAAAAATCCATTCGTATGGAGTGTTAATTGTGTAGCTCCCTCCAGTAGATGCAGTTGTAAGCCGTGATGAATGAAAAGACACTGATAATTGTTGGCAGACAATTAAAATTCTTCATATATAATTGTTATCTGAAAGTGTGGCACATGCTCTTCTAAAATTCCTCTGTTAGCTTTTAATGCATTTTCTGGTTTAACTTTAGTTGCAATATCAGGGCTATCAGATGTTGTCTTTTTTCCTCCTTTATATATACTATTTGACTTTTCATGACAGAACCATCTTCTGTTCATGTGTAGGTTCTGGAGCCAAGCATACTGCTGAGAGGAAAAGTTTTACACTTAAACCTGTCAAAAGGCTGTGCAAACATAAAGGCATAAAATTTAATGATACAAGCCCAGCTTCAGTGTCTTCAAAAGGTAAAACTTACTCTTTGTACTTGATATTTAATATCTAAATATGCTATCCTGATGCATTTAATCTTCAAACTTTAATTTAACTGTACAAATGATCAGAGATAGAAGAAAGCAATTCGATGGACGATGCTTCTGAACAGACTCAAGATGGATTTGTCAGGTGTTTTATCTTTTTCTATGATGAACTTAGTTATGTGTAAGAAAAAGTACAAAATACTATATTGATGTTTCAACAATCTTTTTTTAATTGTATGATTTTTGCCGATTGTTAGGGCTGTTGAACTGTTTGCTTTGGAATTGGCCAAACTTAAGAACAAACTGAATTTGATGACTAGTCAGAAATCCTCAGAAATTTTGAAGTCTGTTGCTGAAGACATACATTTCCAGCTGCAGGATGTTCATTCCCAGATTGAAACAGACTTGTACGTATATTAGATTAATGAATTCTTAAACTTACATGTGTTTTTGAACAGACTCAAACATTCATGTGTTTCTGGAAAAAAATGTTTCAGAGGAAAGCTTACAAATCTCAATAAATCAAAGAGAAAACGGATTGAAACAAGATTTGAAGGTAGCAAATTTTCTACTTCACTCTTTGCTTAAATATACTTGTGTTTTTATTTAACTAATATGGTAATTTTGTACATCTTTCTCCTTTTCATATCTCCCTTTTAAATTCTATTTCCAAAACCTCCTGTCTAAGAGAATATCTTTATGAATGATTGTACACTTAATATTCTTTGGAAAGTTCTGAAACCTCATAACGACTCTGAATAGTTCTCCTTATAAAGGAGAAAAGTAAATGCTTTTAAAGTTCTCAAGATATTATATGCTTTAACAATTTCATTTAATACTTCAAAGTTAAATTCTTAGAATATATTAGGATGAAGGGTGGCTGACTATTTTGAAGGATTCAACATTATTGTTCTTTTGGCACCTGTTTTGGTTCACTTAATTTGTTTTGGTTTTATTATAAAATATCAGAATAAAAAATTAATTGATTCAAAATTTATCTTGTTTATATTTAAACTGTATAGTTCGGGCTAATTTGCTGATCACAATTGAGAAGTCAATGAAAATACAAGTGCTTGTAAGTTGTAGGTCCAAGACAAATTCAAATATTTCACATCTGTATTTGCAGAAATACCAAGTTTCATGTTAATATGATATTTTATCATAAATGTATAACAATATCAGGTCCGAAAGCATAGGGAAGAATCTCTCACATCTAAGAATATGAGATTGTACTGCTGAAAATATCTCTGCATTTGATTTCTCACTTTGCATTTCTACAACTTACTGCATTGTCTATCTATCTATATATATGTATATTGCTTCAGAATTCCATATCCAATATTTTCCTCATGTTTTCCTTTCTTAATAGCATTTGTCATAAGAATATGTTTGTGCATGACTTTCATAGATGTTTTCTTCATCTTCTCTTTCTTACTTTTCTCACCTTCTATTCCTCTTAACAAAAATGTAGACCAGCAGAAACAGCTGAAATTAATCTACGATAGATTCAAGGAAGAGGTTAATCTACACCTACAGGACTGCAGAAGCACTGTAGAAGATCTCGAGGCAGATCAGATAGAGATAAAAGGAGACCTTGAAAAGCAAAGTATGAAAATTCGGTGCATCTGTGTTACTCTATTTTGTTTTAAAATTAACTTATAATTAAAATCTTACTAAAAGAAGTTTTATTTAAAAAAAAATGTCTTTTGCATTTATCTTCAAAATATCAACTCAGATGTTCGAGAGAAAGCTTATACTAAAACCGTTAGAATACTTGCTTTAAATCTTTTTGAATCCTGTTATAAATTAGTAGTTAAGACGAAACTTGAATGACCTGCAGAAGTTTTTGTTTGTTAGCTCTGTATTGTATTGTGGCTCAAGTGGTTTAAGGATGTAAGCACACTTTAGGTGGATACCCATGGTCCATCGGTAGCTGCTGTTTATAGTCATTGCCGTCTCATCTCGTGCTACAGGTTGTGGGACAGAATCAGTCAGTCATTAGTCTGCTATGAAACATTGTTATTTGCATGAACTAAGAATCAACTGAGTTTTTTAAGGGGCTAAATCACTGTCTGCTCCCCGAGTCCCCGTTACGCTATATTAGGTTATATATGTCTATGACTATCAGAGATGGTATCATATTACTTTATGTAAGATATAAGGTGAGACTTTGAGGGCCAGCCGGAGTGGGCTGGAGGGAGCAAGAGTGGGAGCAGTGCGATTTTTTTTTTCCCTTCCCGTTTTTATGTGTAAATAAAGATTTATACTCTAATCTCTAGAGTCCATGACACAGTTTACATTCATTTATGTCATCTTCTGTATCACTTCTGTTAATTATCAGTTTTCGTTGTAATATTTTGATCAGCAACCACTTCAGCTTTAACTCAATAAGGGATTAGTATTTGGTAGATTTCATGCATCTAATCTCTGGTTAAGGGCAGCAAAATTACCATTTGCATTATTGGCAAGTATTATCTAGGTTGTGATCTAGTTTTGAATATATCCTATGTATTGTAGGAGTAGCACATAAAAAGCTTATATCACAAGTTGAAGAATCAGTGGATGTCCAACTCAATGATGCTCAAAAGAAAATTACATCCACACAGCAGGCAAGTATTTGTTAGATGTAGTAACTATATACACCAGCACTGGGTTTTCAATGTCTTTTTTTTTTTTATGATTTTATCTGAATGAATTAATGGTTAGTCATCAACCAATGGCTCAATTCTAGGATTACTAGTGTGCTGATATATTGCCGTATTATACCACACTATTGTGTTAAATTATACTTGATTCATTGACTGCAAGACCACTGAAGGTCGACTTCAGTGACAGAAGCCAGAAAAAAAATGCTAATCCAGTTATTTAGACTGAACTTGTTACGCTACATCATAAAATTTGTGTCATGCTTTCTAGATTTGACATTTATTGAGTAAACAATTCATTTTAAGAAGAAAATGTTGCTATTTATTATGTACTTATAGGGTTGACTTTATCCCCATCAATACCTGAGATTCTTTACTATTCCTTTTAAAGTGAGACACCCTTTTAGAAAAGTCAAATCTAGCCTTTCTGTTAGCTGCCTCTTCATGTGATTCCTTTGCATCATTTATTGAACTTTGAATTTGATATTACTGGTCCAGCCGACATTAGTTGTTCCTTATGTGTTTCCCATTTCAGTGCCCTTTTTTTCGATATTGTTAACTATCACTATAAATGAAGACACATATCATTGTGCATCGCGTAGAACTGATTTTATCCTCATTGACTGCAGATGGCAAGGGGAAAACTACTACAACTGAAGCAAGTTATAACAATGTGTTTGAAAGAGGGTATCTAAATGGACGTGATTTCTGATGATTCCTTACAAGTTACAAACTTTGCTTATAAGTAAGCGCCCATTGATTTTCTCCATATTCTTGGCACTGGTACCATTAGAGTTTTCCACGTACTTAATATTATCCCCCAACCCCTTTTTAAGTAATGCTACTTACAAAGGCACTTTTGTATTGATTTGGCCGAGTTCCAGTCTCCAATCCTGGATTTATTATTCGTTATTTGCAGGGGAAAGATTAGAAACATCTCATTTGTTAGAAGGGAAATTGCCAATTTTTTTAAACGGATGTCATATTAAGAACGTCCTATGGAATTGTTTACTGCTATTATGTTAGAGATGCACAGACCCATTGTTAGTATGTTTTGCTTTGGCGTTTGTCAAACTCAATCCCACTTTTAATCTTCTCTCTAGGTAATGTTTTAAACTAATTTTTATTATTTTTTGTTGGAATTGGTTGACAGTAAGGTGATTAGAAGTGAAGCAGTGGCAGTAAATGTGAGTTTTCTCTCTTTAGGCAGAGCAGTTGAATGTGAGCTGGGAGTTTAAAATATTGTAGACTTGTAGTCCTCATTTAGTTTTTATTTTTGATAAATAAGGTAGTGGTCTTTAAACTATAAATCTATCTAACCACGAACGATGTTAATGAAAATATTAATTTAAATTCAAATGTTAGCTAAATTCAGTTATTTTTTGCAGCAGATTCATTTTCTAGAAAAATAATTAAGTTTGTGTGCTGAGCAACGTATTCACAAACAGCCCATGCAACTATACAATTTAGGATTGCATATGGTTGAATACAAGGACATGATCTTGCGTTTATGCTAAACTACCGAAATTAAAAGTGAAAAATGGTTTAAATAAAAATACAAAAAGGGAGTGGCTTAAAAGCCTAAAATCAGTACAAAAAGTAGGGGCGTGGTTCTACGAGGCCCCCTTCACCCATCAGAACCATTCTGGTAGGTTTTTTTCTACACAACTATCGAAATCCATCTTTCGACAGATGTTTTTCTTCTTTATTTTGAGCATTGTAGCCTTCTTCTGTAACCCCATATTCTTGACGTAATAATTAATAACTCTGTTTTCCCAAATGAAGTAAAAAACGAAAAAAAAAAAACAGAAAAAGTTTTTCAGGAGAGCAACCAAGTCAGGAAATATTTGTGGAATGAATGTTCTCTTCCATTTGACACTGGTCCACCTCATATGTTGGCATCTAACTTCCATCATATATAAGTGACAACTAGGATCACAAGAATTTTGCGGACACTGCGACAAAACCTGAGTTTTACATTCCATTTTCTTTTAATTGACAAATATTATTAAACGTCATCCCCGCAAGACGTAAGGTATGGACAAAACAAGATACAAATGGTGCCGCATATAGACGGTACACCATAACCTCCTAAAAACACCCATGGAGATAAACCCACCAAAACACATCACCACCTAAAACAGACTCTAATAAAAAACAAGCACTATAAACACCGTATCCACCACCGCCCACCGTCACTACTCACCCACAAAGAACAACCTCACAATAAAACTCCCAGACCTCAACACCCAAATTGAACCACATTTCAAAGAGCACATAACCGAAGGATCATGCAACTATCACAAACCTCGTCCATTATTACCATGTATCTGAGCAGTGAGGAGAGTCACATGGGATAATATTAATTTCCCAAAAAACTCAGCTTTTAGTGATCACCCCTTCCCTCATCACATCATATTTTGGCTCAAGTAAAAGTGGCCTCTTCTACTTCTAATTTCTATCCTCTCTCATACTTGCATGTCAATTACACTTCACGAGCTAGTTTCATGGTAATAGTTTAACATTATAATCTCATAAAATGGTCATTAATGTTACTTTAATTATTACTTGGATATCAATTGCTTTAAACACTACGGGAGACATCTGTTTTTTGCTTCCCAATCTATTTTTGATTTAGCACTCAGTTATTTTGCTTCTCCTTTGCATGGTATCAATGATATGTTTGATTTCCCTAACAAGTAACAAAGTCTCAGTCACATGCCTATTTTTCATGCACCTTTCATTTTTATAGTTTGGACATCCTTCTATACATTACAAGCTTATGCCCAGTTGAGTAATCCAAACTCTCACTCCACGGATCAAATAGACTTCTGTTATTTGAACATCTATTTATTTGACAACCTAATGGACACTCATATTTTTACAAAGAAATATATGTATTGGCACGAAAACCAAAGTAATAGAGAAAGAAAATATAAATATAATGTGAGTATGAGAGAGAAAATTGTTATAAAATAATTGCACAAATATCATTTCTCGATCGAATATATCACAATGACTATCTGAATATACAATAGAAAAAAATTGGGTCAATAACAGTTTTTTGCTCTTCATTTGTCGTCCAATAGGTGCCATGTATGCATTGACCCAGTCAAAATTGGTTTGGGGGGCCAAAATTGCAAAAAGGGCAAGACTTAGAAGGCTGGTTTGTTATTGTTTCTTTTAAGAGACCAAAATCTTAAGTTCATGATACTTAGGGGACCAAAACTGCTATTAAACATTTTTAAAATTAGAGAATTCGTGGAATTTCAAATTCCCTTGAATTTTGAATTCTCCCATCTACACAAACTAACAGATTTGGAAATAACCTTAGCATAGACAAAGAGAATTTCCAATTCAATATGCATAGTTCACGTGGAGAATGCGGTTATTGATAAACACGCGAAGTTCCTAATTGTAGTTTTCTTTTTATAAAATTATCATGTTATTGGTACGAAGTTTCCACCTTCGTGTTTAACGGTTATTAATCTTTGTTGGGGAATCTCTGAAGCACACAAGGTGAGTTCTTTTCTTCCAACTATATATATTTTTCATAGGGAGGAGCCATGGATCAAACCTCTAACCATATGCTTAAGGAGTCCCAATTCTTTACCACATGAACCATGGTTGGTTCCTTACTGTAATTTTCATTGTAGGCAAAAAGGAAAAAGTAACAAGTTCGGCAGAAAATAAAGTTTCAACACCATACACAGGAGACTAAGAACAGGAATTAAAATACAAAAAATGAATCATACCAATGGAATGGGCAAAACCTTTTTCAGATGATGCAAAGTTGAAGTACATGGTTGAAATATATTAAAATTTAGGAAAAAGTCAATTCTGTAACCATGTATTAAAAATAAGAATTACCAAGTACCCTTAATTATCAACATTTGTTTAATAACTTATAAACAGCTACACAATGTGTACTGTGTACAAAGTATGACATAACCAAGCCACATTATGCATGCATGTGAATCAAGCACAAAACTAAAGCAAACTCGGCATTCTCATCAAAACATTAATTTATTTATATATAGTCATAGCCCCACTTAATGCATTAAAAAGTAAGCTTAAGAATGTTTCTATGTGAAGCTACATTAGGACACTTGTTTTTCTTGCAATAACAAGTAATTAGGCTCCAACTTTCTGAATTATTAAGTAAAACCATTTTTCCTACTAGATAAGATTTTATTCCTATTTAATTAATTATCACTTGTAATTGAATCCATAGTTTGTATCTGTGTCATTCTTCATTATCACTTTCAATTCATTCCACACGTTTCTACCATTACATTCTACCTACAAAAAATTATGTATATATATGCACATATAGCTTAATTCTCATAAGTCAAAATCAAAAACAAGTCAACAAAAGCATCATCTATACACACATTTGTTACATGCAACATAAACTCTCATTATTTTCAAACTCTTCAATTATTCTACAATTGAAATATGGCAATCATTGGAAAAACATTGTTCATGCTCTTTTTCTTATCTTCAATTTTCTCAATAGCCTCATCAAGAAAAGGACCTTCCTCAAGCAACATAGATTGGTGGTGCAATTTAACACCACATCCTAAGCCATGCAAACAATACACAACACAAATGAACAATCATTTCAAAATCAAACATAGAGTTGAATTCAGGGAAATGCTTGTTCAATTAGCCTTAAAAGAAGCTCTTACCATGCAAAAAGAAGAACAAGAAAATTCTCAACAACAACAAAACTCATCCGTGCATAAAACAGTTCATGGTGATTGTTTGAAGCTATTTGAAATCACAATTTTTCATCTTAACCGTACACTTGAAGGCTTAAATAATGCAAGCAAAAATTTTTCACCAAATGATGTACAAACATGGCTCACAACTTCTCTCACAAATATTGAAACATGTAAAAGTGGAGCTTTAGAACTCAATGCTCAAGATTTCAATTTCATTATGCAAACCAATGTTATTGAGATGGTAAGGAACATCTTAGCCATCAATATGCATTTCTTGAAACATAACAAAGGTAATAACAATTCTTTTATATTTTTCTCTTTAAAATATTAAGTATTGTCTCCGCTAAAAATTATTGAATAACTTTATTTATAAGGAATGAAATGCGGGTGTGAAAGATAAATTATCGAATGTTTATTTGGTCACATACATAAAAATAAATTATCGAATGTTAATAGGATTGAACATGAAGAGGAAAAAAAAAAGTTGTAAAATTGGAAGACACGGGAGCAATTATATATACTTTGTAGATGTTGAAGTATATATCTTCAATTTTTTAGGTATATAATGATAAAATTTTGTATTCTCCAAATTATTAGTTAATGATAATATTGATGTCATCATACTTATTGCTTATTGTACTTATATGGTCATGCTAATATAAGCTTCTGGTTCTGTCACTTGCAGAAACAGAAGAAGGGTCATTTCCAAATTGGTTTTCAATGCATGAAAGGAAGCTTTTGCAGTCTAAGTCTTCAGTAAAGTTCAATCTTGTGGTGGCAAAAGATGGTTCTGGACAGTACAAGACTGTGCAAGCTGCTTTAAACGCTGCTGCTAAGAGAAAATATAAGACAAGGTTTGTGATACATGTTAAGAAAGGTGTTTATAAAGAGAACATTGAGGTTGCTGTTCACAATGACAACATTATGCTGATTGGTGACGGAATGCAAAATACCATAATAACAAGTTCTAGAAGTGTTCAAGGTGGTTATACCACTTATAGCTCTGCAACAGCAGGTGAATTATATTTCATTTCCTGTTTTATGTTCTTGTTATAAGAGTCACTACTAGAAAAAGTTGAACTAACAACGAAAGTTGGCGACTCTAGTAGGCGGAGATGGAATAGTGATGAATTTAATGTTTTTTCGATCTCCAAATTTTCTTCACTGATTTAGTTTTTTCTAGGTGTCTTTGTGTACAAGTAAATTTCATGCACCTACTATTGAACATAAAAGATGTGCGAAAAAAAAATTGAGTGAAAATCTACAATCATTTAATGAGCTTTTGAAACTTAATTTTAAAGCCCTAATTAAATCAGTGTTTAAAATTAGTTGCCACGGAAATGGTGCTCTTTATATCAGAGGTATATTTGATATTCATAGTCGTCTAATGGCTTTCTTGCAACTTATATAGTCGTCTAACGATTGTGATTTATAGTTTCTAATAGTTATATATTTCTCTTGAATCTTTTAAATCCAGGCATTGATGGACTTCATTTCATTGCACGTGACATAACCTTCCAAAATACTGCTGGTCCTCACAAAGGTCAAGCTGTGGCGCTCCGATCAGCTTCAGATCTCTCTGTCTTCTACCGGTGTGCTATATCGGGCTATCAAGACACTCTGATGGCTCATGCACAACGTCAATTCTACCGACAATGCTTCATCTATGGCACCGTAGACTTCATCTTTGGCAACGCTGCAGTGGTATTCCAAAATTGTAACATTTTTGCAAGAAAGCCTTTGGATGGCCAAGCTAACATGATCACTGCCCAAGGTCGTGGTGACCCATTCCAAAACACTGGAATTTCATTCCACAATTGTCAAATTAGGGCTGCATCAGATCTAAAGCCTGTTGTTGATAAGTATAAAACCTTCTTGGGCAGGCCATGGCAACAATACTCAAGAGTCATGGTGATGAAAACTTTTATGGACACTTTAGTGAGCCCCCTAGGTTGGTCTCCATGGGGTGACACTGATTTTGCTCAAGACACATTGTATTATGGAGAGTATGAGAATTATGGACCTGGTTCATCAACAGCAAATAGAGTAAAATGGCCTGGTTATCATGTGATAACAAACCCAAATGAAGCATCAAAGTTTACGGTTGCTGGACTCCTTGCTGGACCAACATGGTTGGCTAGCACTACTGTGCCATTTACATCTGGTCTTTGATCATTTATGTTGTGCTATAGCTATTTCTTCATTGCCTCAATTATTGTACTTAATTCTTTGTAATTAAGTTCATTGTAATTCTTGTAAGAGCATGCTCATATTCTTTTGTACACTGCGAGAGATATTATTTTTCATATTCATATACTCAATAAAAAATATTATTCATATTCATATTAACATTATCGTTTCACAATCATACCTTGAGTTTGAGGAAGCTATTAAGAATAATGATAGTTGGTAGTTTAAGTAATTAGTTCGATTATTGGTTAAGTGTGAAATACAAAATTAGTTAGAGTTTATTATTAGAAAGTTAGTTTGTTAATCCCCCCTTCTAGCTCTTATATAAGAGCATTACTTGTATTAATTTACTACCTTTTATCAAAATGATTCTCTACGAGTCTTATTCTCATTCAACCTTTCAAAGCTCTTTTCATTCAATTTGGAGGTGGTTCCTTCACTTGGTTACTTTCTTGCTTGGCAAGTCTTGCATGCCACAAAAGGACGACAGGACGACAAATGAAGAGGAAAAAACTGTCTTATTTTAAGGTAATGTGGAGTGATGATTAAAACGGACAAAGTTTAGGTGCACCCCCCTTTTTTTTGGGTACAATTGTTGTATTTAGGTGCATTTTCTAATTTATTGTTTTTACAGTTCTCTACTCTAAAATTCAAACTTAACTGAAAAATTTAATCTACATATCATATCATCACCGTGAAAAACATAAATAACACACCTTTAAAACAACCCCTAAATTTTGTCATTAAACTCATATGGGCCAGACAGTTCACATATTCTTTCATGGATAATGATAATGCTATATCCCTTGTGCTTTACGTGCCTTATTCAAATGATTATGTTTTGCAGGGAACAAACTAAAAAACTTCCCAACTTTGAGTTTGGTGGATGGATTGATTAGACAGACATTGGAGGATGAACATGGGGACATGATTCTAAATAGGATCACACATCAGTAGTCATGCTTACTCATTACTCAAACATTCTGAACTGCCATTTTTCCAGTCTTAATGAATATTGGTTTGTTCCCAAAGATCAGTAGGAAAAGGTATGGTAGTGATATAGGTATGTGGGGTAACGACATTGTAGTGATATGTTGAGCAGAAACTTTAGTAAACATTCATAGCAGCTTCTTATCACAGTTCCATTTTAACTTTTGACCGGCTTGGCCAAGTAAATAAGTGGATGTATATGCTTAAATCATAATGATCTAATACATAATTTTTGGTGAATATGATCAGCTTATATTTTTTCTTCTTCAACATTTTGATGATCACCGAACCCTGAAGGGAGCACTTCAACATTGTATTGGCCTTTTGGCAGCTTTACTCACTGAAGTTTATATTATATATATCAATGGTAATATTCAAGGATTTCATTTTAAATTAAAATTGGGTCATTAACATGGGAACAAATCCCCAGATCTTCACTTTTCATCACAGAGAATAAGCTATCCAAAGTTTCTTCAATCTTAGCCAGTTCTGGATGAAAGGTACTCGTAGCATGGAAGCCAAAAATGCGGTGGCCCACCTGAATCCAGCTACTTCCTGGTTTTTTATCCAACACTTTATCCTTTATCAAGCTTCTCACTTTTGACATGTCTTCCCATCGTTTCCCAGAGGCATATAAGTTTGATAGAAGAACATAGTGGCCTGGATCCTCAGTATTTAATTGGAAAATATGCTCTGCAATGAGCTGATCAGCTAGTTCCACTTTGTTGTGAAGTCGGCACGCACCAAGTAAGCTTCCCAAAACATTGGCATCTGGTGTCACAGGCATGCTTGTGATGAACTTGCATGCACCATCAAGATCTCCTGTTCTTCCAATGAGATCCACCATACACGAGTAGTGCTCCATATCTGGCTTAATACCATAATCATTAATCATCGAATTATACAGCAGCCAACCTCTGTCAACAAGACCTGCATGACTACACGCGGATAACAGCGAAATAAAAGTGACTTTATTTGGTTTCATTCCTGCTTCCTTCATTTGCTTGTAAAATTCCAAACCCTTTTCTCCAAGGCCATGAGCTCCACAAGCAGATATCATAGTATTATATGTTATGGTATTCTTTACCATCATCTGATTAAAGACCTTCACTCCAAGTTCTAGAAATCCACATTTGCTGTACATATCTATTAGAGAATTGCCAACAGAAACATTTAATCCCAGACCACTTTTGCTAGCATAACAATGAATTTCCTTTCCTTGTCTAAGAGCTCCTATTTGGGTGCATATAGGAAGAACACTCACTAAAGTTATATGATTTGGCCTATATTCAGCTACCGAAATTTCTCTAAAGGTAAAAAATGCTGACTGAAAATCACTGACTAGATTATACCCAACAATTAGTGAATTCCATACCATGATATCCTTATCTAACATGTTCCTAAATATTGACTCCACTTCCCTGATTGATCCACAATTAGCATACATATCGATCAATGCGCATCCTACAACTACATCTGATAAAAGTCCTTGTTTGAGAACGAAGTTATGCATCTCCTTCCCTTGTTTCAACAACTTGAGTTTTCCCAAAGCAGGAAGAACACTAGTAACAACCATCTCATTTGTAGTTAAACCCGTATTCACCATTCTAACATACAGTTCAAAGCTCTCTTTATACATGCTATTTTGTGAGTAGCCAGCAATCAAACTACTCCAAGAAACAATATCCCTACAAATCATATAACTAAATACACGACGAGCATCATCTGGATAACCACATTTACAATACATATCAATGATAGCATTTGAAACATACAAATCACTATCAAAACCACTCCTCAACGCACAACCTTGCATGGCCATCCCCAATTTCAAACCCTCCATTAATCTCCCACACACCGGTAACACAGACGCCACAATAACCGAATCAGCCTTCAAACCTTCCAATCTCATCTTCCTAAACAACGACACTGCTTCAAACCACTCACCATTCCACACATTCCCACAAATCAACGCAGTCCATGTTGCCAAATCTTTAACATTCATTTCATCAAACACCTTACGCGCATCTTCCAAACTTCCACATTTCACGAACATATCAATCAAAGCACACTGAACAAAAAGATTAGCCTTTTCCACATTACAGCCAATACTACAATAAACCCATCTTCCAATTTCAATAGCATGCAACGAAGAACAAGCTTTTAACACAAGTGGGTATGTGTAGTTATCTGGGGTAAAACCATGTCTAAGCATGGAGTGATAAAACTGAATTGAAAGAGTGAAGTTGTTAGAAGCAATAAGAGCTCTGAGAATTGCGTTCCAAGCAAGGTTGGATTTGTGGGGAAGTTGATTGAAGGAGAGAAAAGCGTAATCGTGGGAACCGAAGTAAACGTAAGCATTGACGAGGTGTGAGGAAAGAGGAGTGTGTGGTGAAGATGGGTGGAAGAAACCATGGATGAGAAGAAGAGCGTGGAGTTTTTTGGTTTGGAGAAGATTGAGTGGAGATTTGAGGTGATGGAGAAAGGTGGTGAAGGGAATGGGAAGAGAGTGTTTTTGACGTGTGAATGTGGTAAGGTAAGGATTGAGATTACGAAACACCAAATTGGAGAAGGATATCATCGGCAATGGCATTCCCCTTACTTCTCATGCAAGTTTTGTTAAATACTCTCTTCCTCCTTAATTATAAAGTTGTTGGGAGTAACCCCGAGTCTTTAATTTGAAGTTAAGCAGAGAGTTAAGTAAAACCTTATAAATAACCAAAAGAGTTTTACTTTTCCCAACCCTACTGCCTTCTCACGCGTCCTACAAAAATTTCAAAAATACCCTTGGTTTGGATTACGTTTTCCGTACCAGATTATTAGTGTTTCCGGATAATAAAATTCAGATGCATACGCTATGAAATTTTGTGTTTTTCTTTGATGTCAAGGGTCTCTGTTGACCGTTATACGACCCCCGTATAAGCTGCAATGCAATTGTAGGGTCGTATGAGCGGTCAACAATGACCATGACACCACAAACACTCCTAAAAGCTACCTAAAAAACTAAAAAAAATGAAGAAAATGTAAGAAAGGAGGTGAAGAAGAATCAAGGAAAATATGGAAGATCCAAGCATTTTTATAGCCTAAAACAAGTTCAAGGTCATTTGGAAGTCAAGGAAAACGTGTCATTCAAAATCGTCCAAAAAACGCATTAAAACTCCACTAACCAGCCAAACCTTTGGTGAAACGTCACCATTAAAAATGTTACTGAGGTGTTCTGGATTTTATATTTCGGATAGCATGAAGTTTTTCCGGATTTTAAAGTCCGAACTTCATCAGGCCCTTTTGTTTGGAGCGTTTTTTCGGCGAATGGCTTGAAAAAAAATAGAACAAAGGTACATAACATAAAAAGAAGCAACATAAGACAAATAAAAAGTAAAAAAACAAACCATAATAACATAAATGACGAACATCTTTGACGTAAAAGTTTAAATAATATATATATTATTCAAAACATAATGCAACAACTTAATTCTACAACACATAACCAACACGCAATTAAAACAACATAAAACACGCGATTAATTAAAACATTGCACATTATCACAGATCATCTAAACTAATTTCTTCGTCTGGTGGTTCTAGGAGTGCCCTGATCGCTTCGTAGTTCCTGGGCTAGATCAAACATTTTAGAATTTGTTCAGCAGATCTAACCAACAAAGCATCCAACTCGATCAGTCCTCTAGTATTGTGCTGACCAAAAACAAAGAACATGGTTCTCACGTCGTCGTCGTTCGTGAGTTTTATCAGACTGAATCGGACAATGGACAACGATATTCAACACCGACCACCCTCATCATGTCTCTTGCTCCCTAGAGGCCCATGTGCCCCCTCTGTCTCCCCACAAACAATGAAGCTACTGGTATGTCCTCTCAGCCGGAGCCACTGATATAGCTTACTCTTCCTTAGAAATAGTTTTAAGTTCTTATGTAATAAGATTAGGAATAGTTTTAGGTTCTTATGTAAAAAGCTTAAAAAGCTTCAACATTATTGTAATGTATTATTCAAATATCAGTGAAATGAGTTGTTTATATCTTTTTGTCTTTTTATTTCTGTTTCATATGTTTTTTTTGCATTTATTTACGAATCTCAAAGCTTAAAAATGAAAAAGTTCTAGAAAAAGGTCACTCTGGATTTTAAAATTTGGATACATCTGGTAAATTATACTCCCTCCGTCCTGGATTAACTGAGCCAAAAGCTCATTTCACACGTATTAAGAAAAATGTATAAATGAAGGAGAGAGAAAAATAGTTTTAAGTGCACTTGTTAAGTATTGATGCATTCTCCACTATCATAAATGTAAAGTGGAATATATTGAATTGGAAATGATGAAAGTAGTATTAATTAGAGTTATAAAGGAAAAAAAAGTAATTAAT